>WNGQ01002880.1_pt1 | contig 46608 bp, 34 predicted proteins | sample 5407661 | NCBI WGS metagenome assembly WNGQ01 (sample SAMN13153382, study PRJNA577476) | soil metagenome | isolation source: 60 cm soil or saprolite under Garry oak tree replicate 2 | place: USA:California | collected 2016-06-15 | reverse complement strand
TTCATCAAAAAGTGCAAAGACCATGATATTGTTGTCGTGGTTGTCTCTCCCTACCTCATGATTTACGACTTCCAGGACGAGTTTTTAACCGAGATGTTCAGATGGAAGTGTAAAGAGGCAGGAGAATTTATTAAACGCCAGGTGAAAGGCTGGATGTTGCCAGCGCGAACCCGCGCCGCAAGACAAGGAATGTGGGCTGGACTTGGCGACATTTCCATAGGCTATGTGGTAGACATAGACCCGAAAAGCCCAACGTACAAACGCTTTCTTGTCTACGAACCGCACGCAAAGATTGTGCGGTACTTGTTTATGCGGTTTGTTGAGCTATCAGGCAATCTGGTGCTTTTGATACGAGAATTGACTGCCCGTCCTATTGTCTTTCCCCCGTTAACGGAAGAAGAAAAACAAAAATACTACCTCAAGAACGGGATAATGAACAAGTCAGGCGGGGTACTGCGAACGCGGGCAGCCCTTGAGTCAATTCTCACCAACAGAATGTATCTTGGCTGGCGCATTGTGAATGGTGAGGTGGTGAAAAAAGACGCGCTACCGCAAATCGTGAGAGACGACTTGTTTCACTTTGCCTTCACGAGCTTAACAGGCCATGACATTGACGGCAGCACGTTAGCGACCCCGCCGAAAGAAAAACGGTACTATCGCACTATGCCAAAGCGGGCAGCCCTTCTTAAAGACATCGTTACCAGCGAAACAGGCAGAGTGTACGTTAAGATGCTCTTGGACAAGAAAACGCGCAAGTACACCTATGTCCCTGATAAACACGGTCATGGGTTCTGGCGAGTGGGCAACATAGAGGTTATTGACATCGAAAAGCTGGATACCCTTGTTGTAGAGCGGTTAATGGTTCATGTGCGCCAAATTAAAAATCTCCCCGCATACAACGAAATGATTGCTCAGAAACGGGCAGAGCGGCAACGCGCACTCGATCAAATCACAGCCGCCATAGCAAGCATTCCCATAGAGCAGGGAAGAGTACGCGAACAGATGCGAAAGACCGAAAAAGAGAGCGTGCGAGATATGCTGCGTAAAGACATAGAGGACATGGAGCAGGAGAAGGAAAAGTTACACGCTGCAAAAGCTGTCCTTGAAGAAGAGACGCAACGGGGCTTAGGCAGTTTGGATGATGAGCTAAAAACCCTAGAGGAAAAATGGCCTGAGTACCCAATGCGGTACCGTATTGCGCTTCTCAACTTTCTCATTCAAGAGGTATCCCTTGATATGATGTCGCCCCGTTGGGTACGCATCCGTATCACATGGGCAAATGAATGGGGATGTGAACAGATGTACCTTTTGCGGGAAGAGGAAAAAGCCCCACGCTGGACGCCAGAGGAAGTAGACTACCTGAGAGAACATTTGCTGACCGCCAGCAAGTCAGAACTGATGGAGCGTCTTGATACACGGACATGGGCAGCAATTCGCAATAGGGGGTATATCCTTGGCATCGTTCGCAAGAGACACGAACACGATACCAAATACACGCCGCATGACGCGAATTTCAGCGCGAGAGACTTCAAATTCATATGGGATATGGGGCTGGACATGAGTTCAACACACACCAACTGGGAGCCTGTGTCTCGTCGCGCATGCCTCGATTGTTGAGATTTCCCGACCCCACGGTGCTCCAGACATCATCGATGATCGCCACCTTGGCGTGGACATAAATGGGGCGGTAATGTTCCCCATCTGCCAGGTGTGCCGAGGTTCCCAGGCAAAACACCTGTAATCTCCCCTGCGCCACAGCTTCCGGCGCCTCCGATCTCAGCCGCGCCAGGCCGGCATCCGTAAATGCGCGGCCGACGTTTGGATGGTCTGGCAGGACAATAGCCACTATAACGCCCCGCCGCAGCGCCTCACCTAACCTGCGAATGTTTTCCTCCATCTCAGGATTGTCGCTGCCCGCGAAGGGAACGTCGACACCTGTATAAGCGCGCAGCCAGAAATACTGGTTCTCCAGGTAGGCAAAATGCTGAATGTTGCTGATTGCGTGAGCATACAATTGCGCTATACCCCGGATGACAGGTGGATTGAAGTTATAGGTGTGCTCGGGGATGGTGCGCACTACCTGCACCACGCTCTTACTCTCCAGCGGCGCAGCAAGCGGGTGCTCAGGCACGAGTAGACTGGCATCCAGGCTATGACGCTGGACAACATCGTTCCAACGCTGCCGGAAGTTAAGTTCAACATCTCCTACTGCTGGCCCTTCTAGCAATGAGTGGGCATCATGCCAGGGATGGGGGCTGGTGCCTTCCCTGCTGGGGCGCAGGGGCGTAGAGAAAGGATGCAGTGGCGTATCCCAGCGGTCGTAGTCGCCATTTAACTCGATCAGTGGGTCAACGCCGCCCACAAAAGCATGTGTGCCATCTACAATAGAAATTTTCTGGTGCAGCGACTCGACCGGGTGATGAACAATTCCGCGCGCACTATCGTCAAGAATACAGGTAACGCCCACCTGTGCGAGCTGCTCGCGCGCCTCTTTAGGATTGTAGTGCGCGAGTCCAGATATATCTATAGTGTCCCAGATGAGTACTTTGACTTCGACGCCTCTGCTTACCGCGTAACCCAGCACCGCCTGCACCGAAAGGTCATGCGTGCGCCAGAACGCGATATCGGCCTCTTGCAAACCTTCGGCCCGCAGCCCGGCAACCAGCGCTTCCTGCTCGGGACTGCCATCGGGTCCGGCGCGATGATCTGGCCCGCGTACCAGTTCCATGCCAGGAGTTATACCCCAGTTGGCGAGGTAAATATACCTGCGTGCCTTGAAAAAATGAAGACACATCGTAAACATTGCAATACGCCCATCGACCAGGTAGGTCACGCGCGAATCGGTATGTACAGGCGCATCGCCTGTGGCCCACCAGTTGGTCATTGTGCGTTCATCAACAGTAGACATATGCTGTTTCTCCTCCTGTTACAGTAACACTCTTTTCACGGCAGAGCATCATTAGCGGTTTCGCTATCACAGGAGGCGGGATAATTAAAAAGGGGCCGGTTCCTCGCTGAAGAAGTGCTCGACCTCCTTCAGATTGGCAGTCCTGCGGGCAGGTGGCAGGGCATTAAGAATCGTCCTCCCATAGCTTTTCGTATACAGGCGCGTATCGAGGATCGCCATCACACCACGATCCTCGCGCGTGCGGAGCAGGCGCCCTAACCCCTGCTTGAGGCGCAAAACGGTCTGCGGAAGTACATAGACACCGAACCAGTTCTCCCCCGCCGCCTTCATCTGCGCCACGCGCGCCTCGTGCACAGGATCATCGGGCGGATCGAAAGGCAGTTTATCGATCACCACCAGCGAGAGCGCCTCTCCCGGGATATCCACGCCCTCCCAGAAACTCTTCAGGCCGAAAAGGACGGCTCCCTCTTCCTCTTTGAACCTGCGCGTCAACTCGATGCGGGGCAGATCGCCCTGGCGCAGCAGGGGGAATTCCAACTGCGGCGCGAGCAATTCATACACCTCCTCCAGCATGCGTTTGCTGGAGAAGAGCAGGAAAGCTCGCCCGCGCGACGCCTTGACCAGGCGCAGCATCTCATGCGCAATCGCTTTCGTATAGCCGCCCGACTCTGGACCGTAGACCGGCTCCGGCAGATCGCGCGGCAGATACAGCAGGGCGTTGTGCTCGTAATCGAAGGTGAGCGGCAGGATGCGTTCCAGCGTATCGGGATATTGGGTATAATCGAGCCCGGTACGGCGGCGGAAGTAGCCAAAATTCGGCCCTTTGCTATCAGAGCCCTGGGGACCCGGGCCAACGGTTGCCAGCGTTGCCGAGGTGCAGATAACATTGCATTTGCTGAACAGGTGCTCTTGCAGCCAGGTGGTGATATCCAGCGGGGCAGCCGATACCTCTAACTGAGCGCTGCGCCTCCCAGGCGTGCGTACGCGCTCAACATAGTAGACGAACTTGTCCTGTTGATCGACCGAGAAAGCTTTACGAATGTTCTCTGCCAGGTTCCGTGTGCGTGCCAGCAGCCGGTCATACAGTTGACCTTCTTTCTCTGGCTGGTCCTTAGGGCGTCCCGAGAGCAGTTTATCTGCCAGCTTTGCAATGACGGTAGCCAGGTGCAGGCCCTCTTGCAGGGGCATTTGCAGATTAGCCCTGCCCTTGAAGCCGGGATCAGCTACCCTTTCCAGGCGCTCCCACGTCTCCATCATTATCTGGTTTGCCTCGTCTTGCAGGCTGGCCGGAGTATGCGTTTTGAGCATGCGCTGCGCGAGCAATGTGCTGACCTGCGCCTGGCTGACGGTAATGGTGAAACAGCGCGTAGCCTCTTCCTCCAGGTGGTGCGCCTCGTCAATCACGATTACATCGCGTTCCGGCAGCAGGTAGCCCTCCATGGCCGCGTCGAGCAGCAAAAGCGTGTGGTTGACAACGATGACCTGCGCGTTCGACGCCTTGACCTTCATCTTGCGCACGTAGCACTCCGAGAAGAAATTGCACTTGCTCCACGCGCACTGATCTCTATCACCATTGATCCTGCCGCGGATATCAGCAGGCAGCGGGAAGCCGAGCGTTTCAAAATCGCCATTGAACGTCGACTCTTCATCTCCCGTCATCTTGAGCAGGCGCATGAAGTCGCGGTTCTTGGCGTAAAATTGCATGCCGATGCTCTCCTCTTGTAAGCGATCCAGGCACACGTAGTTGCCCATGCCCTTGACCAGCGCAGCCGGAAAGTGCTTGATGTGTTCCTGCACAAAGGGAATATCTTTGTAGTAGAGCTGCTCTTGCAGCGCCTTGTTCGCGGTACTGATAATGGCAACCTTGCTGGAACGTACGATGGGCACGAGGTAAGCCAGACTTTTGCCCGTTCCCGTCCCGGCTTCGGTGATGGCATGTGTACCTTCTATGAGAGAGCGAGCCACGAGCCCCGCCATCTCGATCTGCACCGGTCGCTCCTCGTAGCCGGGCAGGCTCCGGGAAAGAATCCCTCCTTCACACAGATCGGCAGAGACGATGCTATGCAGGTGAGAACTCTCGCCTTCCGCCAGTGCCCTGCGCAATTGTTCCGCGTGTTCATCGCGCGTATAAGTGATTATCCCTTCTGGCAATCTCCTGCGCGGCTTCCCCGCGGGCTCGTTATCTGCATTGCCATTCGTTGCAGGTGGAGTCACACTAGCTACGGCCTCCTCCGCGTGTGCCTTATCCTCTTGCGAGGAACCACTATCCGCTGAGTGTCTTGCTGTGAGCAGCACGCTCGGAACCGTTGCCTCGCTGCCCGGTCCATCAAGACCGGATTCAGGTATAGTGACCGGCTGTGGCATACTGGCAGCATCCGTATGTCCCGGGTGGGAAGCTTTCGCAGGCCGTGTCGCGTTATTCACAGGCAGGCCCATCAGCGCATATAAATAGGCATCAGCAAACGCCTGGATATGCTGGAAGCGCTCGTCCGGATTGCGAGCCAGAGCTTGCATGAGCACACCCTCAACGGCTGGCGAAATATCCGGGTTCAGGCTGCGCGGCGCGGGCATTGGCTCGTGCTCCTGCAAATGGAGCAGTTCACCCGGTCTGCCCGCCTCGTATGGACGGCGCCCGCACAGCCATTCATAGGCCATAACGGCCAGCGCGTACTGGTCACTGCCGGCGGTGGCTGCGCCTTGCAGGTGCTCGGGAGATTTATAGGGGAAGGCCGCCGTCTCGCCATTGAACGACGGGAGCACACCTTGCAGCATATACGAAAAGTCGGTGAGCAATGTCTCGTTGCGCTCACCTCCAAGCAGGTTGCCAGGATGCAGGTTGCCATGTACAACATTATTGACGTGCGCGTAGTGCAGAGCGCTGGCTATGGGTGAGAGGACGCGCTTCACCTCGTCTGCGGGGACCTGCTGGCCTGGCGTAAAGCGCCTGGCTATACTGCCATTAGCGGCATATTGCATAACCAGGTAGCCGCGGTTCTGTTCACCAGCAACGTCCGGCGCGAAGCCGTAATCCATTACTTCGATAATATTGCGGTGCTTGAGCTTTTTGAGCTGCCTGGCGCGAGCCAGGAAAGCTTCTTTGGTCTCGTTCGTTGTCAGTGGGGCGAGCAGGACCTTGATAATGACCTCGTGCTTGCGCTTCTGGTGCCTGGCAAGGTAGAACCTGCCAGTAGGACCTTCTGCGAGCGCCTGGGTGATGGTATACGGGCCGACCTGTTGGAGTTCTCCGCTGCCCATGCTGTTCTCCCCGTTATCTGAACGAATGTTTGCATGGAGAGTATAGCATAGGGGAAGAGGAAAACCAAGAGAAAGGATTCTTAACGAAATTATCGCAATGTGTGGGAAGAGCCCTTGCCTTCCCCCTAAGCATCCGCCATCCTACTCGCTGCAGATAAAGAAGCCGTCAAAAGCCTTCGACTCCAACGGCGAGACGGTACGGCTCACGGGCGTCACCACCAGCACATCGAAACCGGGCTCCGAAGGAAAACGCGAGGCCCGGTACGTCACCCCTTCATCGTCGAGCATCTTCAACAGCGCCGGGTGTTGATCGTCATGCCGTGCGAAAACGAGGAAGCTGGCGCGATCTGCCTGCTGTACCGCGCTGGTGTAAGCAGGAATGCGATCGATGGCCTGGGAAGGATTGGTCAGCGCCAGTGGATTAGCAATGATAATGCCGCCATCGGTCTTGAACACAATAGGGTATCCCAGCAAATTAGGCGCCCAGGCTCGTGTGATATGTTCCCCCTGCATATAGGCGATGATGGCGTCATTATTGGCCGGAGCCTCCCGGCAAAACGGCGATTGAAAGGTTGTCGCCGCACCCGCCAGCCCATACGTCCACACCTGCATGCCGAGATAACTGAACAAAAACGCCAGGAGAACGCCTTGCGCTACAATCCCTAATCGTGCCACAGCCTTAAATGTAGGAGCGACCCTCGTGGCATCCTGTCTGGGGGATGGGTATGTCTGGTGCTTGCCTACGATTCTGCTGGGCCAGCGGGGGCCACGCGGGCGGCCATAAAGGCCCCTACCCCGCGTCATCCCCACTCCCGCCCCTACAGATGGTGATGGACTTTTCTCAGGTTGAGGTCTGTTCTGGGTCGCTGTGACGTCTTCAACTGCTGCCATAGGGGTCTTGCCCCACTCAGATATAGACATATTCGCCGCTGTAAAAATGGCCGCGAAAAAGAAAGGCAGCGCCAGCACAAGCGGCACGCCATAGCGCCCCGCGAAATCGGCATCGCAGGTCGACAGCAGCCCACTCGCCGAAACCGTACTGACACAAAAGATGAGCGCCGTACATGCTCCGAAGAGCAGCGGCAGCCCAACAAGTCGCCGTGTGCGTATGAGCCATGGCTCTTGCGACAGGAACGAGAAGGCGACCAGCGCCGCGCTGGCGAGTATGCATAGAGCGCCAAGGATAAGCAGGGGCGAGTGCAAAGCGGCCAGCACCGCGCTCTCTCTCGGTACCGCCCCGCTGATAACGCGCGGGGCCGCGCAGGTCGCGTAAAGCCGCGTCACCTTGCGTATAGTCGAGAGCCGCTGCAGTAGCGTACCCCCACCCAGGCCCACTATGTACGTGACGTTCTGCCACTGGTGAGTGGCCCCCCAGTAGAGCGCGGGCGCAAACCCGACCAGGCTCGCTGGAATAGCGGCCACGGCAGGCAGAAGACCCGCCAGCATCGTAGTTATGGCCTGTCGCAGCGTCGCAGCGTTTTGCCGTCTCAACGTCACAACCCCGGCTATCGCTCCGTATACAATCCAGGCAGCCGCGGCAAGAACCGCCGAAATAATCAATGGATAGATCCAGAAACCCAGGCCAACGATGAAGCCGGTACCGGCCCAGCGTAAAGCCAGTTCTCGCTTCGAAGCGCCCTCGCGCCACCTGCGCGTCAATTGCAGCGTCGAGAGCAGCAAGAGCAGCATCAGAACCAGCGTCTCGATCAGTCCACCCCAGGTCCGCATCTCCGCGATACCGTCATAGAAAGGTGGAACGGCCGCCAGGAGCGCGGCAATCGTTACAAAGTATCGCCTGGCGTAGGGAGGTAGTTGTGCGGCTCCAGCCAGCACACTAGCCAGCCTCCAGGTCAACCATACCAGGATGAGCGACATGAGAATAGGCTCGGCCCGCAGCGCCCACACCGATGGTCCGAAGATAGCAAACAAAAGCGCTATGCAATAGGTTTCCAGGCTGCCCAGGTAAGGCTGTCCATAGAAATACACCGGCAGCTCCCCGCGCAAAATATGTTCTGCCTGGATGCCCACCAGCGCCTCGTCACCGTCAATCACCCCATGTGTATGCATGACCAGCCATACCCGCACAGCAGCAGCAACGAGCAAGCAAATCCACAACACAGCATCTCCATACATGAGGGGATGCTGCCGTGCACGGTGGGGTACCTGTCCCCCGGACAGGGTGTCCTTATCGTCGCCCTCGGGCCTGGGCTGCGTGGTCAATGCCTCAGTGCTCATAGCGGGTAATCGCTACCTTTCAGGTGATACTTTGCTGCTGTGTCCTCGCGTTCCTGTCTCTTGTTAAGAGCGTGTCTGATTCTCAGCGTCTTCGCCTTCTCTCGCTGGCTGTTTGTGCGGCAAAGCCGCGCAAACAATTTATTATATTGTGTGGAATATGCGCTTAGCGCATGTTCCACACAATATAATAAAACAAGCGAGCACCGCAGGCGCGAGCCAGCGAGCGTGATGGCAAGCAGATACACTCTAATCATTGCAGCTCGTGAAAATGTTTTGAAAAACCGCTGACTCGAACGGCGAGACCGTGCGGCTCAACGGTGTGACAACAAGCACATCGATGCCCGGCTGCGATGGGAAACGCGCGGCTCTGTAGGTGACCCGCTGCCCATCCAGGTACTGCAACAGCAGTGGATGCGTGTCATTGCGATGGACGAAGACCAGCAGCGCCGGTCGATCCGCGTGACGAACTGCCCTGGTATTAGCCGGAACGCGATCAATATTTGGACTGCGCGGCAGGAATGGCAGCGGGTCAGCCGCGACAATGTTGCCGTTGGTTTTGAACACAATCCCGTAAGCCAGCCAGTTGCTTGCCCACGCGTATGAGACATGCTCCTGTTGCAAATAGGCAATAATCGGCTCGTTGCTTGCCGGCGCCTCCAGGCAATACGCCGACTGGAAGGTGCGCCCCGGGTCCGTCAAACCATACGTCCACACCTGCATGCCTGCATATGCTAACAAAGAAACGAACAAAATCCCCTGTGCTACCATCGGCAATCGCACTCGTCCAACGGATGGGTCGGGGAGTCGTATCATGGTAGGGGCGCCCCTTGCGGGCGCCCTGTTCTGGGTCACAATAGGCATTACCCGAAGACGCCAGCCCAGGATGCCGTAGGGGCGAGGGTGGTTGGGATGGGTGGGGTGGGCCCTTGTGGTCTGGCCTGCGCTTCTGCTGGGCCAGCGGAGACCAGCGAGCCAGGGCGGGTGGCCTACGGATGTTGATGGACTTTTCTCAGATTGATGCCTATTGAGCGCCCTGTTGTCCGTCCTGTCTTCCTCGGTCGCCCCACTTTCCCCAAATCCCATATTTCCCCCGGCGGCTCCGCCATCTTCAACTGCCGTTCCGCCTCCCCCGCTCCGCTCACGTACAAACATACTCGCCACAGTAAAAACAGCCGCGAAGAAGAAAGGCAGCGCCAGCACGAGCGGCGTAGCGTAACGCCCCGCTATGTCATAGTTGCATGAAATAACAACATAGACCGAAGCTTTGCTGGTACAAAAAATCAGCGCCGTGCAAGCTCCAAAAAGCAGCGGCAGCGTTACCAGGCGCTGCAGCCTCAGCAGCAGTGGATGTTGCGACAAAAGTGCAATGCCCACAAGCGCCGCTGACGCGAACATGCACAGGCCACCCACTACAAGCAGCGGCGAATGCAGCAGGGCCAGCAGCGGAGCCTCTTTGGGCACCGCCCCGCTGATCACCCGCGGAGCGACGCAGGTGATATAAGAGCGCGTCACCTGGCGTATGCTGGCATAACGGCTTGCAGACACACCGAGGCCGAGTATATAGCTAATGTTTTGCCACTGGTGGGCAGCTCCCCAGTAGAGCGCGGGCGCAAACCCAAGCAGGCCCGCGGGAATAGCCGCCAGTGCCAGAACGCTTCCCTTTAGCGCCGGGATGATGTAGCGCCCTGGAGCCGCGACAATCTCTCGTCTCTGCCTGGCTGCCTCCAGCAGGCGATCTCCCGCAATCCAGGCAGCAGCCGCGAGAACAGCAGAAATGATCAGAGGATAAATCCAGAATCCCAACCCAACAATCAAGCCAATGCCGGCCCAGCGTAATGCAATCTCCCGTCTCGACGCACCTTCGTGCCAGCGCCGCGTCAACTGCTGCGCCGAGAGCAGCAACAGCAGCATCAGTATGAACGTTTCGCTATAGCCGCCGTAGGTGCGCAGTTCAAGAATACCGTCGTAGAGCGGGGGAATGGCTGCGATCAGCACTGCTACACTCATAAAAATCAGCCTGGCGTAGGCACCCTGCCTGGGGGGCAGGTATCCCGATGTATCGAAGGACGGCAGCTTCGCCGCGTCAGCCAGGGCCGCGGCCAGCTTCCAGGTCAGCCAGACGACCACCAGCGAGAGCAGTACCGGCTCAGCGCGCAATGTCCACGCCGACGGACCAGCAATGGCCACGAAGAGCGCCACCAGGTACGCTTCCAGGCTGCCCATGTAGGGCTGCCCATAGAAATAAATGGGCAGCTCCCCGCGCAAAATATGTTCCGCCTGCACCCCCACCAGCACCTCGTCACCATCGATCACACCACTGGTACGCGCCACCAGCCACACCCGGATAAGCAGCGCCAGCCACAAACACACCCACAGCACAATACGCCCGTAGGGGTGATGCGATCTATTGCTATCCCCTGCACTTCCTTCATCCAACACAACATGTCCGTAGGGGCGGGGGTGATGTAGGGCCGGGTGAGGGCCTTTATGGCCGCCCGCACGTTCCTCTATGCTCATCTCGGGCAGTACATACCTTTCGCTCGTTTTCTCAAATAACCTGCGCAGGCGTATAAGCGTTCATATCGTGATAGCGCTCTTTAAATTCATCATACATTTCATTCAGCGTGGCATGCGCAGTGGCTACACCGAATATAACGAAGAGAAGCACGTATGAGTAGCATACCTCGTCATATGATACTGGTGCTCTGTTACACTACATAATATTCGTTCAATATTCCACAACATTGTCCAAAATGAACTACATTTGCACTACAATGTATATACATTGTTTCTCTTTGTCATCACAACTATTATGTATCACAGGTTCTCTTCTATGTAAAGATTCCTCCACCCCATTTCTACAACCTCCACCGTTTCTCCACCATTTCTCTCTTCCTGCTGGTCCACCACTCAGCTACACTCTCTAATGGTCATGCTATTTTTGTGCATGCTTCCTGCATTGAAGCATGTACCTATTTCATTCTGTATGGTATCTTTCCGCGTGTTTCCTGACTGACCGGTATTTTTATGGTCGTTTTCTCATGGGCACCCATGGGTGCTGAAAGCAGGTGTCGTATGGTTGCTGCTGGCCCCTCTCCTGACTCTCGCGATCTTCCTGATCGGCCGCATGTGCGGCCTCCCCGTCGTCTCTATCCGCGCTTGAGCCGCCGCCAGTTGCTGCTGGCGCTCTTTCTGAGTCTGTGGCTGCTCTCCGACCTGCTGGGCGGCTGGATCTTCCTGATCCCGCAGGCTTATGCCGCCAAACGGCCCAGCGACCCTCCTGCTAAGACTACCTTCCATACCTTCCTCAAGGACAAGCGCCACGATCATGTCTATCGCGGTCCCTTTGTCTTTCCCAAGAAGGCGCCTGCTGTGCCTAAGGGACCCCATGCCCACGCTGTCAACATGAACACCCTGCTGCCCAGCGCCGAGCCTCCCACCATGCAGCCCATCAGCCAGGCGCTCTCGACCGGCTCACTGCTGGGCAGCCCGACCACTGGCGCCCCGCTTGATCTCAAGAGCAGCGATGGCCGCTTTGAAGTGCAGCTGGCCCCAGGATCCGTCGACCTCTCCCAGGCCAGCGTGGCTCCGGGCCTGGCTCCCAGCGGCGCGCTCACCTTGCAGATCAGCCAGGTAGCCGGCCACTTTGCCGAGCAGATGAACCTGCTGGGCACCTACCAGTTGCAGGTCAGCGACGCCTCCGGCCGAGTCATCTCCGGCATCCGCCTGCACACACCCCTCACCGTGATCTACCACTACCAGCCCTGGGAACTGGATGCGCTGGATCTGGACCCCGGCTCGCTCTACCTGAGCTGGCCCGGCCTGCTGGCGTCCGCTCGCGCCGCCAAAGGGCCTACCAGCGGCCTGGTCATCCCGCTCACCAACGACCCGCTGGCCCATACACTCACCGGAGAGAGCCTGGTGCTGGGTCCCGGCCCGCTCACAGTAGCCGGGGATCCGCAGGACCAGAGTCCACCGCCCGCCCTGCTGGGCGGGGTGCAGGGCAACTCGGGCCAATTCGGACTCAGCTACCCGCTCTCCTTGCCGCCCAACGCGCGTGGCTTCGTGCCCCAGCTGGCGCTCTCCTACAACAGTGGCGGCCCCAACCAGCGCAACAGCCGCACCTCCCCAGCCGGGACCGTGGGTGATGGCTGGTCGCTCACCCTGGGCGCCATCACCGCGCAGAAATACCCAAGCGGCAGCGCCAGCGCCCAGACCTGGTACTTCCTCAGTGGCGTGGGCAACATCAGCGACCGCCTGGTGCCGGCTTCCCAGTCGGGCTTCTACCAGACCTTTCATATCTCGCACTTGCGCATCCACCAGGTCACCAGCAGTGATACCGGCCAGCCCTGCTTCAACGTGTATGACACCAGCGGCACCTTCTACGAGTTCGGCTGCACCAGCGACGCCTTGCAATACTGGACCGACGCCAGCACCGGCACCCAGCACAACTACCGCTGGGACCTCGACAAGATCATCTCGCCCAATGAAGGGCCCAGCGCCATGCGCGAGTACATCAGCGTCTCCTACATCCAGGACTGCAAACCCTGCACGACGAATAAGACCTGGCGCGACTCGGCCATCACCCAGATCATCTATGGCCAGCGCCTCGCCGACAAATCGCAGGACACCGTAGCCGGGACCATCGACTTTTTCTACCGCGCCCCCTTTGATCACGCGCCCTGGACGCAGTCCTATGGCACCAACTACAACTGTACCGGCACACCGCCGGTCTCCACCGACATGCGTTGTGACGACCCGCAGGACAAAGGCACGGTGAAGAAACCGCTGGTGATGAGCACCTTCTCGCTGCAGTCGCTGACTACCTACGTCGGCGATGACAGCACGAGCAGCCATAAAGCCTCTCGCTATGACTTCAGCTACCAGGACCGGGTGTTCTCTGTCTGTTATGACCCCTACACGCTCATCGACGAGTACTGCGCCGGGGAACACCTCTTGACCAGCATTACCCCGAGTGTGTACCAGAACGGTACCCAGCACCAACTGCGACCAGTCAACCTGACTTACACGGAGCAGGTCGATCACTACATCGATAGCTCGCAGAAGACCCAGGACAACTCCCAGCAGTATGGCGGGCAGACCTACTGGCGCTATCTCACCGGCTACCAGGACACCAACAGCGGGGTGGGCGAGCACATCACCTACACCGAAGCGCATGCCAACACCGATGGCACCCCCTACATCACTGATGGGGGTGGCAATATCATCGACGACCGGCATAACGCGCTCTACTGCACTCTGCATGCCGGCGACCCCAGCGAGAGCACCCGCTGTCATGACAATTACAACCGGCCCGACGACCGCGCCTGGAGTGTGCAGGTGGTGACGCAGCTCACCTCCTGGGGCAAAGACAGCAGCGCGCTTGCACCGAGCACGACGACGTACAACTACCGGCTGGAGGCCGACGGCACCTACAGTGGCAGCGGGCGCTACTGCTACCCGGCCGGCTCCTCGCCCTACCTGCCGGGGCAGACCGACTGCACCTTCGACACCTGGATCCCGGGGCAATCGAGCAGCAACCTGGACGGGGACTGGCGTGACTACTACCACGGGGAGTTTCGCGGCTTCCAGGCGGTCTACACCACTAGCCCGGCGGGGGATCTGACCGCAGACAACTACTACAGCACCGAGGGCTGGGGCAGCGCGCAGTCCAACAGCGGCAACTACAACAGTGGCTCGCTCTTCCAAGAGGATGTCTACAGCGGCAACAGCACCGGCGGGCCGCTCTTGCGCACCACCTTCAACCAGTACACCGGCAACCATGGCAACCCCAACTCCTGCGACGGGTCGCAGAGCAGTATCTACCCGGAGTGCCTGGTGATGGTGGTCTACAGCCACACCACCTTCCTGGAAGGCACCAACTCAAGTAATGCGCCCTGGGTGGAGATTGAAAATACCTACGACGATTATGACCCCAGCAGTGGTCTGCACTCCGGCTATCATAACCTGGGTGGCCAGACGGTCTTCGCATCCAATGCGCTGACCATCACCAAAGGGTGGACCTACACCCCCAACGACCAGACGGTGAGCGGCACGGTCTACTACACCGTTAATAAGGTGACCCACAGCGAGATCGACGACAACGGAGGCCACGTGTGGGCGTGCCAGGACACCACCTATGATGAAGGAGTGGTCTCAGGCGTGCCGGTCCCTGACGCGGGGTTGCCGACCACCGTCAAAGCCTACAGCACCTGTGGCAACTCCAGCACCGCCCTCAAGAGCTACGCGGGCTACGACGCCTACGGCAACTCGGTGGAGAGTGTCGACGGGGTGGGCGCTGCCAACAGCAGCCTCTACACGAGCGCTGGCTGTACACTCTCTACCGCCCCGGTCTACAAGCCGCCGAGCAGCGTGTGGAGCCCAACGCGCTACACTGGATGCAGCGTCTATGACAGTTATCACGCCCAGCCCTCCAGCAGCACCAATGCGCTGGGACAGATGGGCAGCATCCTCTACGACTACACCCAGGGATCACTGCCCACGAGCACCACCGATGCCAACAGCCAGGTCACCACCACCAGCTACAGCTACGATGGGAGCGGCAACCGCACGGTGAGCGTCAAAGTGCCGCTGGAGAGCGGCAGCTACACCGGCCAATCGAGCACGCTCTCCACCTGTAGCAGCAGCAGCACGCTGTCCTGCTTCGAGATCGATAGCAAGTCCGCGCAATATCCGGGTGCCGTCACGCGCACCTTCTACGACAGCATGGGGAGAAAAGTCGAGACGCGCAGCACGGGACCGGACGCCGGGCACGATACCATCGTCTTCACCGCCTATAATGATGCCCAGCACACCGTCTTTAGCAGCGTGCCCTTCGAGGTGAATAGCGGCAGCAGCTGGGTCGATCCCAACGGCGCCGTGGACTACAATGGGGTGGCACCAGGCGGCAGCATCACCTATCTCGACGCGCTGGGCCGGCCCATCGCTGCCGACGACCCGCTGCTGGGCTCCTCTCAGGAACCAGGCATCAGTTGCCCAGCGACCGGTGGGCACCACACTGCCTGCGCCGCCTACGGCCTGGGCAGCGCCAATGGGGACAGCGCGATCTATAGCTATACCGAGACCATCGACCCCAACAACCACGCCAGCGTCAGCTTTACTGACGCGCTGGGGCGCACGCGCTACGTGCAGCAGTATAGCGGGCTGGGATTGTCATCCCTCAGCAGTAACATCGTGCAGCAGCAGGCGACGCAGTACAACGCGCTGGACAAGCCGATCTCGGTGGTGACCACCGATCTGGCGCCCCAGTCGGGGCAGAGTACGACCAGCGTCATCGCCAGCGCCACCTACGATGACCTGGGGCGCGTAACGGGGATGGGCGACCCCGACCGGGGCACCCACAGCTACACTTATGACAATGATGGACACCTGCTCAGCGATGTTTCTGGAACGCGTACGCTGGGCACCAATTATGACCTCTTAGGTCGGGTGGGGTGTATTCAGGACGCCGTGCCAGTGCTCAACGCCACCGGCGCCTGCACGAGCGGTACCCATCCTTTTGTGCAGAACACCTACGATACCACCTTCCTGGGCACCAGGGGCAGCACCGATTTCCCGGTGGGTGAGCTGACACGGAGTGTCGCCACCACCTATTATCCTGATAGCACCTCGGCCACCGTCACCCAGCAGGTCCAGCACGACCAGCGCGGCCGGGTTGTCACCGGGACCATGCAGTTGACCTGGCCAGGCAGCTGGGGCGTCACCACGCCCTTACCTACCTATCAACGTGCAACCAGTTATAACGATGCCAACCAGCCAACTACCACCACGACGAGCACGAGTCCAGCAGGGCAGGGCTACACCACCACCAACGTCTATGATAGCACCACTGGGGCACTGATTGGTCTCTCCAACACGGGCAGCGCGAATGCCAACGTGGCCACCCTCACCTTCACCCCGCGTGCCCTGATCAACACGGTGACCTATCTGACGACCGCCAGCACCGGGCTCTCCAGTGAGCAGTACAGTTACGATGCCAACCTGCGTGCGACCGGCACGACTGCCACCTGGCTCTCTGGCAGCGGATCCAGTGGCACCATCCTTTCCCAGAGCCGCAGCTATGATCCGGCCAGTAACGTGACCAGTCTCTCGACCACGCTGGCAGCCGTGCCGGGTGCGAGTGGCTCGGGGGGTAGCGAGACGCAGAACTTCTGCTATGACGAGCAGAACCGCCTGGTGTGGGCAGGCAACAGCGGCACCCAGCCAGGCGCAGGCAATGGCACCTGTGGCAGCGGCACGCTCACGAGCAATCTGACGGGAGCAGGCTACAGTACCAGCTACCTCTATACCCACCTGGGGCAGGTGTGGCAAGCTCCCCAGGGCACCAACAGTACGAACTCGCAGTACCTCTACTGTGACAGCAGTCACCCGCACCAGTTGACCGGCCTCTACAGCCTGGGTGCAACCTGCAGCAACAAGACGGGACAGACCTATAGCAGCAGCTATGATGCCTGGGGCAATGTCACCGGCCGGACTGTAGGCAGCACCACAGCAACCCTTTCCTACGATGGGCTTGACCACTTGACCAGGTGGGATGCTGGCTCAAACGGCCAGGAGCAATACATTTACGATACAACAGGTGAACGGGTGCTGCGCCGCTCCACGAGCGCGGGCAGCACCACGATGACGGTCTACGCCTTCGGGCTGGAAGAACACCGCTACAGTGGCTCAGGCGTCACCCAGGGCAACACTTACTACTACAATCTCAAGGGCATGCTTATCGGTGAGTTCGATGGCACCACGACCAATATGTTCCTGACCGACGCGCTGGGCAGTGTCATCGAAACCATCAGCGCCGCTCCAAATAGTGCCGCCGTGCAGGGCAACCAGGTGTATGGCCCCTATGGTTCCTCACGTTATCAACAGGGGAATATGAATACTGCCAAGGGTGGACTACTACCATGCTCGGTATTATGATCCGGTGGTGGGACAGTTCCTCTCCATCGACACCATCAGCGGGAACATGCAGGGGATGGATCCCTATGCCTACGTGGGAGATAATCCGGAGACGAAAAATGATCCGACAGGACAAAGATTTATCAGTGCTAGCGGGCAGCTAGGACCACGAAACTCCATTGTGAGCCCTGAGCATTTCCGTTTCACTACTTCACGGTTCTTGAACACGAATGTTGCACCTACTACTACCCCTGCCACCTCTAGATCTTAGAGTATTGTCTAGTCCTACCTCTTGTGGAGTTGCCATATCACAAGCCACCTGTGGAAATTTTGGCGTCTATTATGCTCTCTATGGGCCATTTGGAGAGACCGCGTTGCCAGGAACATGGTGCTTGCCGGCCTTCCATTGTGATTCAGGAAGCGGAGGTAATATGGGTGAGGGGGGGTCCCAAAGGAATAGTGCTGATTATTTCAGCGCCTCAGATGATGTTACCGATGAGTCTCAATCAACAGAGGAGATGCCATCAACGCCGGATCCACAGAATGTAACCTATAGCCGTGTTCAGGGGGGAACTCCACCTTATGCTAGCCGTTACCGAATTTATGTTAACGATGATGGTAGTATTAGTATACCCGATAAAAGTGCCGACTTGAATGTGAGCGTAGGAGCCGAACATGCTGACTACTTCCAAGCAATCAGAGGAAAGAACAGTGAAATAGTTCGATTCGACCTTCCCAAGTGGTTTCACGATTTTATAGACGAGAGCGCAATTAGACAATTCGGCTACAGAAGCAATCCAAGCAATCAAGGGGGTACAGCGCCTAAAATAGTGGACCCAACTACACCTGGCCTTTCCTATGAGTTTCCGCCTCCTTGGATTCGATGGATAGAGGAATATGCCACGAATGGGCGCGTGACCAAGTAGTTTTATCGCTTGCTCTTAGAGAAACTATAGAGGACGCCATACCGAATCTTGTGTAATGGCGAAAAGTGAGAAGGCTTTAAAGTCAGTCCAGACCTAGCTTCCAGGCTTTTCTGCTCTGTACCGTTACACAAAATTCGGTACGGCATCACCATAGAGTAATTCCATTTCTCCGAGATTTGAAGGGAGGACATACAATGTTTCCTGAACCAGAGTATGCGCAGGATATTATCGTAGGCGTGTTATTTCGCAATACCTTCGCCTGGTATATCACAGAGAAAGAATATTGGTATTTAGATTATACAAAGTATGACCGTGCTTTGTTAGCAGCTGGATCTAAAGATCCCACTATAGGAGATTATTCTAGCCGGTTTCATATTGCAATTTTGAACGAAGATACCGCTGACCGCTTTTTATTGTCTATAGCGGATAGACGTGTGTCGGCAAGCGCGTTATCTCAAATGATGTCGACCAGGAGAGAGACCAATGAGCAGGACGATTTGCTCGATTTTTCGCCGTGTTTATTGGTGGACTTCGATCAAAGGCAACTTTCTTCTCAATATCCAGAAATGATCAGATTTGAGATCTATGTTCCAGATGGTTGGATAGGGATATATCGCGACTTTAGATCTGAGATCCCCACAGAGGCAAGATACTGGATTGTGAATGGACAGAATTTATTCGAGAAGCAGTAGATGGCCCAAAGTCACGCACGCTACCATGGCCACTGAGCCCTCCGACGGCGGAGGATGTAATACTGCCAAGGCGATTATACAAGGATCGAGAAACAGAGTAAAGAACATATCCGAGTCTCCATACACCAGCCAGGATGTGCCCCTGTATGTGGATGAATATGAACGCGGGACGAGTTCAAGATGGTCTGTAGGTGCTTAGTGAGCTATCAGGCACCTCGGTTGCTGATATCCCCACCCGAAGGGCTACTGTAACATCTAGAACAGGATATAGTCGTTCGCGTGGGGTTACCAATTGAGCATACGGGGAGAGCTGGGCCTGTTCACGTTGCTCTCGTACAAATGCGGAAATATCCTCGATCTCAATGATCCACTCTCGTACATAGTGGGCCAGCACCTCGCCACGCAGCCCCAGCTGGATGGCACGTCGCTCAAATGGTGCTCCCGATGGGTCATGATCGGGGTCCCATTGCAGCCGGACCGAGGGGTTCTCTCCCGCCTGCTTCCACTGCTGTTGGCTGCCATAGACTGCCTCGATATACGTGGAATGCACTGCCTCTGCCAGGATGGCGTCGAAAGCTGTACGTTTGAGCCAGATGGCCAGCACGACTTCTTGTCCCGGCTTGGTGCCCCACCCTGAGCGATACATCATCCAGAGGAAGTTGGGTTTGATCCAGCTCATGCGGCTCAAGTTGAACTCGCCACCAAAATAGCCATGGGAGGCTGCAAAGTGACCAATGGTGGGACGGTAGGCCTGGTAGACGACCACAGCGGTGTTGTCAAACTGTGCAAGGATATGACGGCCTGTCTGGGGCCATCGAGCCACTTGCGCCAGGTAGGGTTCGGTCAGCAGGTTCATACTACTCCTCTGAAGGTGAAAGTCGTCTGTACTTAGAGTATACCATAGCAACACTTTTGCAGGCCGAAGAACATTGACCTGGCAGGGCAATCGCATCTAATTTTCCAAGTGTCTTGTAGACTTGGTCTACACTTCGAGCAAGTGTAAGCTGCTCAATTCTGATACGCCATTCAGCCTCAGTTCTTGAATTTAGATGCGATTGCCCTGACTGATCTGGAGAGACTAAACAAGAGCGGAGTGACCAATGAGGACCAAGGTGATGTATAATCTGGAGGTCGCACAGGATCATACCTTTACGGTAGGCGGTAGGCAATGGATCGTGCATAATTGTGCAAATGGACCTACTATCCCGGATAGCGCAGCAAAACACATCTTTAGTGATTCAAAGGGTCATATGCCTGATGATACTCCAGGGAATCGTCAACTTCTTATAGATACAGCTTCAGATAGCGGCAATTACTTGGGAACGGATAAATACCGCAACGAGTGATACGCACAAAATCTTCCTGATGGGAGGCAAGTATGGGTAGGAGTAAGAAATGGGCAAATCAGGTATGGTGGGATAAATGATACATCCCGTTCTTGGGATCCCAATACGGGATTTTCCAGTTCTACCAAACCGACAGGACCATGATAATACAGATGGAGGTGTGCAAGCATGGAAATGCTCACTATTAGGCAAGCATTTGATGTAATGGTCTGTTTCTTGGAAGACTACTACCAGCGCGGCAAGTCGGATGAGATTGGGGCACTGCTTGGCGGCTTGAATGTCCACCTGTGGGCAGATGGGATGACGGCAGACCCGGCGCTATGGGACGATTGGATGAAATGTGTACAGCGAATGCTGATGCCAGAGACGCCGGAGAATCGGGAACTACTTGAACAGATGGTTGCAGACCGGGCAAACTATCTGGGAACGGATAGCTATGGCACTGAGTGGTATGCCCAACTGCTTCCCGATGGCAGACAACTATGGGCACATGTCAGAGGCGGCGAGATTGGGTATGGAGGTATACGAGCTACTCCAAAATCTTTTGATCCCAAGACAGGTCTGAGCAGTCCAAGCAGCCCTTAGCAACTCGGGTCCTCATCGACAACGAAACTATGCAGACCTGGCAAATCTGTAGAGGGGAACAGTACGTATTGGAGGCGCAGTTGTGTGCCGCAGGGCTTCTAAGCGCTCAATTGTTTCGGGTGTAAAGAGTACATCCCCACAAACGTCACACACTTCGGCTGGAATATGTTCGACCACAATGATACGGTCGCCTTGGCGCATAGCACGTACCACCTCACGCTGCTCATATTCACCAGGGCAATCTGCTACACTGCATTTCATCTAATATTCCTCTCTGTTGGGTTCACCCACTTAGGTGGGCCAGGCACATAGACTGTAATAATGACAAGGAAGGACAACGACGTCGTGCAGACTACATGCAGGGGGCGCCTCTGAGCAGTTACCCCCGAGAGTAGGCAACAGGGCCCACGTCGATGATCTGTCCGTTAGCGATGGCTTCCTGCACCTCTGCTAATATAATTGCCTCTTCTTCCATTTCTTCACGGGCATGGTCAGTGATGCGTATAGCCCGTGCGGCGGCCAGCGCCTGTATTTGTACAAGCACCACGTCTCCGTCCATCCAATAGCCCTCTTTGCATCGTTCTCTGACCCATCCCTCTTAACATTCTAGCATAGTTACCTGGAGTAACTCAATTCCCCAGAGTGAGAGAGATGTGTGCAGCACATGTAGTTAAGAAAAGAACAGCTATGCTCTGTGACCTGCACAATTCAGCCATCTCAATGTCCAAACAGCCACCCTCCGTTCACATTCAGCACCTCTCCCGTCACAAAGCTCGCTTCAGGCGAGGACAGGTAGAGCGCCGCCGCCACCACATCGTTCACATGTCCCCCTCGACCGGCGGGTGTCTCGGCGATGATACCCCGCACGCGCTCTTCCGACCACTCCCCGGTAAAGCCGGTATTGGCGATGAAACCAGGGGCAATAGCATTGACCGTAATCCCCTGCGGGCTGAGTTCGCGCGCCAGGCCATACGTCAATCCGAGCACGCCCGCTTTCGCCGCGGCATAGGCCGTTGAACCCGCCCGGCTTCCACCCGTGAACGCCGCGATCGAGCTGATATTGACGATGCGCCCTCCTGGTCGTGTCATATGTGGAGCTATGGCCACCGCCATCAAGAAACTCCCCTTCAGATTCGTATCAACCACCTCGTCCCACAGGCGTTCGGCCTCGTCCAGGGGAAGGTCCGTGGTGACTCCCAGTACGAAGCCCGCCGCGTTGACCAGGACATCAACATGCCCGAACTGCCTGACGATGCCAGCAACGATCCCTTCAACCTGGGAACGCTGGCTGACATCCGCCTTCAGCCATGTGACATTCGTACCAAGCTCCTGAGCCGTGGCCCGCAGCCTCTCCTCGCTGCGCCCAATAATAACGACACGCTCATTGGCCCTGGCGAAAGCCGCTGCCGTGGCCTGCCCCATACCGCTGTTTCCACCTGTGATTACAACTACACGCTGTGAACTCATTGCCTTCTCCTTAATCTATCAATAGGGGCTGCTTTCGGGCATCGCTTGCCCAGCCATCAAACTTCCTCAAGAGCAAAGCTCGACGCGTTCCGGAGAGCACGAAAAAGTTCGTACAAAACGGGTATACTCGAACCTGGCCACAATGTCAATCCCTGGGGGCGGCGAATCCAAAATGTAGGGGCGAGGCTTGCTACCATGGGTCGGTCGGGCGAACTTGCTTCACTTCATCCTACCAGCCTCACATTTTTTGATAGAGCCAATATGAGAAGCAGGCATGTCCAATACACCCACATCTGCTGTATAATAAGCTGTAAGTTGGAAGCCGATGTACCTGTCACACACAAGAGACGCCGGCCTTCCTTGCAATCCTTGTACCTGGAAAGAAACGCGTAAAAGCTATGAAACAGACGGAAGAGCAGAAAGAATCGACGAGTGGTGGGCAGGACGAGGCATGGACGCCCGAGGCGAAGATACATCACTACGATGCAAGTAAGTATGAACGACCATCCGTAACCGTGGATGTAGTCATGACGAGCCTGCGCCAGCGAGACCTCCAGGTATTGCTGGTCAAGCGGCGTTCATGGCCCTACGAAGGTATGTGGGCGATTCCTGGCGGCTTTGTAAATATGCAAGAGTCGCTCGAGGAGGCAGCCAAACGCGAGCTTCAGGAGGAGACCGGTGTGCAAGATGTCTACCTGGAACAGCTCTACACCTTTGGCGACCCCGGGCGCGACCCGCGTACTCGCGTGATTACCGTTGTATACTTCGCTTTGCTGGACTCTGCGCGCCTGCAAGTCAGGGCGGCAGATGATGCCGCCGATGTTGGCTGGTTTTCGGTCTATAACCTGCCCGAACTGGCTTTTGACCACGCGAAGATCCTCAAATACGCCCTGGATCGCCTGCGCGGGAAGCTTGATTATACCAACATCGCCTTTAGCCTCTTGCCTGAGCAGTTCACACTGCGCGAATTGCAGCGCGTCTACGAGATCATCCTGCATCGACGCCTGGACAAACGCAATTTCCGCAAGAAGATTCTATCAACCGGCATTCTAGAGGATACAGGCGCCAAAAAGATGGAGGGAACGCATCGTCCCGCTCGCCTCTATCGCTTCAATCCGGCTGCCGGTGACTGCTAGCCCGCTGGAAGTAGATATGCTGGCGCACACGTTATCCGGCGACTACGAAGGAGATTTAATATGGCAACTTCGACGAACTTCATAGAAAAGTCTATCCCCTTTCTGTCTGCACTTGTCGAGTGGGAACGTACCTTACCCGCTGTGGCCTGGAACGACCTGCGCGAAGAGGCCCAGCAAGGGCGAGTGGTATTGTTTAGTATGGATATGATTAATGGCTTCTGCCACGAGGGGGCGTTGTCTGGCCCGCGTGTGAAGGCTATTATTCCGGCAGTAGTTGCGGCATTTGAAAAAGCATATGGCGTTGGTGTGCGTGACTTCGTGCTGGTACAGGATGGCCATACCTCCAATGCGGTAGAGTTCGCCGATTTCCCGCCGCATTGCCAGATTGGCACCAGTGAGGCAGGCACGATCCCCGAATTGGCTAATTTGCCATTCGCCGACCTCTACACGATTGTCTCAAAAAACTCGATCAACGCCTTCTACGGCACTCACCTGGGCGAGTGGCTGGATGGCCATCGCAACATGAGCACGGCAGTGGTCGTGGGCAATTGTACGGATCTGTGTGTGCATCAGTTGGCCATGCACTTGAAGCTCTATGCCAACGCGTACGATCTAAAAATGCGTGTCATCGTCCCTGAGAACGCCGTGCAGACATATGATATGCCTGTCGAAGCGGCCAGCGCTGTTGGCGCACTGCCCCATGACGGCGATGTCATGCACCTGCTCTTCCTCTATCATATGCGCCTGAACGGCGTCGAAGTAGTACGCGAAATCGTGTGAACTCGCAACAGTGTCGTATATAGTAGTGGCAGCCCTTGCGGCTGCCATGACCCCAGTGCCTGCCATGTCTCCTGTGGTCGCCCTGTCTCCTGTGGTCGCCATGACCCTTGCGGCTGCCATGGTATGCCGCTACTTATGCCCCGTCTTGCGGAACTGGCAGGGTAAATGAAAAGGTTGCTCCTTCACCTGCGATCCCGCTGCTCTCGACGGTGATCGACCCCTTCATGGCTTCAACAAGTTGCCGCGTGATGAAAAGGCCCAGGCCGCTTCCCCGGGTTATCCCGTGCATATCGCGTTCCAGCCGGACAAACTTTTCAAAAATGACTTTTTGTTTATCCGGCGGTATGCCCAGGCCCTGGTCAACTATGTCCACGCGCACCATCTCTTGTTCCTGCCCAGCAGTTATGCAAATGGTGGTCTTATGTGGCGAGTAGCGCAGCGCGTTGGTAATAAGGTTGCGCAGTATCTGCTTCAGGCGTGTCTCATCTGCCAGGACCATGACATCAGCGGGGATATCTACCTCGACTTGCCGCTGCTGTTGCAATATCAATGGCTCAAAGAGATCGACGACGCTAGTGCAGGTCTCTTTCAAGGGAATGCTCGCGCGCCGCAGCGTGGCTGCATCAAATTCAATACGGCTGGCATCCATGATGTTGGCCTGCAATAATACCAGCTCGTCACAGGCACGACGGGCGTTGTTCAAAAATGAGCACCGCATCTCGGGACTGAGATCCTCCATCTCACCAAGCAGTTCGAGATATCCCTGCACGATCGTGAGCGGAGTACGCAGTTCATGGCTGGCCGTGTTCAGGAAAGCATCTTTGAGCTGGTCCATTTCGCTCAGCTTCTCATAGGCTGCGCTCAATTCGGTGTACAAGCGAGCATTTTCACGAGCTGCGGCAGTCTGTGCATCCAGGTTGCTCAGCAGGCGCGGGTAGGCCGAGCCGATCAAGCCTATAACGAGTGAGGCGAGCGTAGCCAGTCCAACAATTTGGAACCAACTGCCATTAGGAATAGGGTTACCTATCCATGACTGGGTGAGCGTCGTCCAGATAGCCAGCAGGCTCGCTGCTCCCCCTACTGCGCAGCAAAGGTAAAGGACCAAGGCCGGTGCAATCAATTGTTCGCGTCTTTTGACGAGAAACGCGCGGAAGCGCCGCAGGAGAATGGGCAAATCGAGAAAGAGGATAATCATAGAAATGCACCAGATGACAGTGGTGGTGGCTTCGCAGATATTATAGATCTCGGTGGAGAACGTGGCTGCATTCAGCCTGTAGACCATCGGCCCTATGAAATAGATATGCACAGCAATCACAATTACAATCACAGTCTGGGTAGTGATGGCGTGGCATGGAGCAGCGTGCCTGTTCACTTTCGCAAGCGCGGGAGGCATGCGATGATCTAACGCCGAGACGAATAAAATCCGTGCGAATGTAACGTTATAAATGATGGCAACAAAGAAGAAGAAGCTGATAAAGATCAAAGCGACCAGGACTGATAGGGGGACACCGAAAACGATTCTCACGACGGTAAGCGTTGAGTACGTTAAGCCGGCGCCTTGCTGCGGCACGACAGCCATGACTCCGAACGTCCCGAGAAGATAAGCAACTAATACAAGCAGCGGCCCCCAGCGCAGGAACGGGTTGGCGGCATGCGTTTCTTTCGTTTCGGCTGCCAGGTTGAGCGGCACCTCGACACCGAGCAGAGCCAGCACAATGACGCCATATAATACGAGGCCCTGCTGCCCAAAAACCGGCTGGCCGGTGGTCAATGCTGGTTGGGGCGCGTGCCCATTGAGCAGCCAGGCAACGCCTGCCAGCCCGACTGCGAAAATGCCCAGTCCGTAAAGCGGTATCACGACTTTAGCTATCCGCATGATCAGACGCAGCGGCAGTGTGGCGATCCAGCCAGCGACGATCAAGATGGCCACTACGAAGATGCCCTGTTGCCAGGGCGCCGCGAGCCAGCCGGTGTTGGCGCCAAATAGTTGTACACCAATGCCCTGTACGAGTGACAGCATAGTATCGCCGCCTGCCAACACTGCCAGAATGACGGGAAACCAGGCACAGAAACCGGCAAAGAAGCCCCAGAGGGGCCCGAGCGCCTTGTGTGTCCAGACATAGATCGAGCCATCGACCGGCATAAAGCGATTGAGTTGCCCTGTAACGATGGCTCCAGGTATCAGAAACGTTATGGTGCCTATCACCCAGTACACATAGGTAGCAGAACCGACGCCCGTCGCACAGACGACGGATACATTGGGAATGAAAAGGACAATGGTAATGAAGATCACAAGCATATCGACGCGCGAAAGTACGCGCGGCAATATCTCGCCTGTGCGTTGCTCGGAGCGGAGAGGTTCTCCCATGATGCTCTGCATGGGAGTAGGAGCATATTGCCCCTCTAACTTGCTCATCGCTGCCTGCCTTCGTATGCCCGGTTGCTTTACGACGCCCTGATTATCCTATGGGATAGGCTATGCTAGTATAGCAGGATGTTTTCCGCCTTTTCCAGTTGGTGCATCAAGAGGAAGCCTCATCGTACACCTCCAGCAGCTCTAACAGGTCGGTGAGCGAGTGTACGAGTAGGCAGTCTACATTGCTCTCTTGTAAGCGCCCTGCACGGTCGAGCAGAACCGGAGTCATTCCTACAGTCCGTGCGCCCAGCACATCATGGATGTAGGAATCTCCTATATGTAATGTATAATCGGCAACAGCATTGGCTCTCTGTAGAGCAAGTTCATAGAGCGCAGGCGAAGGTTTAGCATAGCGCGCCATCGCGGATACGGTCAGGTGGTCAAAGTACCTGGTGAGACCCAGGCGGCGCAAAATTGGCCCCAGTGCAATTCCCCAATCGGAGATAACGCCGAGCGTATACTTGCGAGCTTTCAGGGCTTCGAGGGTAGGAAGCACATCGGGATAGGTTTGCCAGCTCGTGTGCTTGTCGAATTCCCTGGTGATGGCTTGCGCGAGCTTATACAGGCGGGGTTCGTCATGTTCTACGATCAATGGACGCAGCAAATTCATATAATAGCCGGTCCAGTATTCGTTGATGGCCTCCTCGCTGGCCCAGGTATGACGATTGAGGCGCATCTGGCGGTAGTAGTAGTCCTCTATGGCCGTTACACGTTCCTTAAATTCGTCGAGGCGGATATGCAGGTCGAGTTGCTGGCAAACCTGCTGGCAGATTTCAGCATCGGATGGAAATGGGTGGATCAGTGTGAAACCTGCATCTAAAAATACTGTGCGAATTGATTGTGGTTGTTCTAAAGCCATTGTTACCTCGCATCCCCTTAACCTCTACTTTTATAGACAGCGCCGGCAGCAGCGAGGGCAGCGCCGGCCCTGGGCGTGAAGCCACAACGTGGCAGCACATGCTCAAGTGCCGCCAGAACGGTATCCACATTTTTACGACATGCATTGTAACCCATCAGGCCGATACGCAGCAAACGCCCCTTAAGTGGACCGAACCCACCGCCGATCTCGATGTCGTACTCTTCAAGCAATCCATTGCGCACCGCCAGTTCATCCACACCTTCGGGAAGGCTGATGGCGGTCAGGACGGAAAGGGCGTAGCCCTGCTGGGTGAAGATGTGCAGCCCCATCGCCTCGATGCCGGCCTTGAGGGCGTCGCCATGCAGTTGATGGCGTGCCCAGCGCGCTTCTAGCCCCTCCTCCAGGACAATGCGTAATGCCTCGCGCATCCCATAGATCAAGTTGCTGCACGCGGTATGATGATAGGCATGGTCGCCGTTCCAGTAGCGGTCGAGGTACTGCAAATCGAGATAGTAGCTCTGTGCCGGTTTCTTGCGATCCTTGATGACCTGTACCGCCCGTTCATTGAGCGTGACAGGCGCCAGGCCGGGCAGCGCTCCCAGGCTCTTCTGGCTGCCGGCATAGCAGGCGTCTATCTTCATGGCGTCGACGGCCATGGGTACGCCGCCGAGACCGCATACCGCGTCCACGACGAAGAGGGCGCCGTGAGCGTGAGTAATGCGCTCCAACTCTTCCACCGGCTGCAGCAGCCCGGTGGAAGTTTCTGCAATCGCCGTTGCAAAGACCTTTGTGCCTGGATGGTCTTTGAAGGCCTGGTCGAGCGCTGAAGGCTCCAGGGGTTTTCCCAGCTCGGTCGTCAGGTTTACCACTTGAGCCCCGGCACGCCGCGAGATTTCGACGATCTGGCCGCTGAAGAAACCCAGGCTGCCGCAGATAATGGTATCACCTTCCTCGAGCAAATTGCTCAGGACCGCCTCTGCCCCTGAGAAGCCCGAGCCGGAAACGCACAGGGTCATCTCGTTCTTCGTCTGGAACACCCAGCGCAGCAGTTCAGCAGTTTCCGCCAGTATATCAAAGAGCTGAGGGTCGAGGTGACCTAGCTGTGGCGCTGCGCTAACGCGCAGGACGCGTGGGTCCACGTTGCATGGCCCCGGACCCAGCAGCAGCCTGTAAGAAGGATTGAGTTCGGGAAACGTGTTCTTAGAGATTTCGACCTTCCCCATTGCCAGTTGTGTCATTGCCATTGCCTGCCTTTCAGGTAGACCCGGCTCACAGTCTCAAGCCGGCTTGCCAGCAACGCTTTCTTCTTCAAAGAGGTGCTGCAGCTTTTCTGCCTGATCGACTGTGATCAGGGTATCAATAAATTCGTCAAGCTCACCATTGAGCACACCGGGTAGATTATGCCGTGTGAGCCCGATGCGGTGATCGGTCACACGATCTTGTGGAAAGTTGTAGGTACGAATCTTCTCACTGCGATCGCCCATCTGTACCTGGGACCGCCGCGTCTTGCTCAATTCTTCCTGCCTGCGAGCCTCTTCCAGGTCCCACAGGCGCGACTTGAGCACCGAAAGCGCCTTCGTTTTATTCTTAAGCTGCGATTTCTCGTCCTGGCAAGTGACTACCAGCCCCGTGGGCAGGTGTGTAATGCGTACCGCCGAATCGGTCGTGTTGACGCTCTGCCCGCCGTGACCAGTCGAACGATAGACATCAACGCGGAGATCGCTATCTTTTATATCGATTGCAATCTCATCATCGGCTTCTGGCAACACTATCACCTTGGCGGTCGACGTGTGGATACGCCCATTCGACTCGGTCACGGGCACGCGCTGCACGCGATGGGTTCCCCCCTCGTATTTCATACGGCTGTAAGCGCCCTTACCCCGCACGACAAACGTCATGTCTTTGATCCCGCCCTGTTCGGTCTCGTTGGCATCCAGCACTTCAATCTTCCAGTGCCGTCTATCGGCGTAGCGGCTGTACATGCGGAAAAGCTCCCCGGCAAAGAGCGCTGCCTCGTCGCCGCCCGCGCCGGCCTGCACCGTAACAATAGCGTTTTTCTCGTCCATACTATCTTTGGGCAACAACAGCACCTTCACCTCTTCGAACAGCCGTTCTTTTTGCACCTGGAGGCGCTCAAGCTCTTCGAAAGCGAGTTCGCGCATCTCCGGGTCATCGCCTTCGTACATCTCCTGGACCTCGGCCATCTGCTTGTCGTTGTCGACCAGTTCGTGGTACTTCTGCACAACCTCTTCGAGTTCAGCATGCTCGCGTCCGTAGCGTTGTAGCAGTTGCCTGTCCTCGAGCACGTCCGGTTGTGCCATTAATCTATTCAGTTCTTCGTAGCGCTGTGCCAGGCTAGCAAGTTTGTTCATTAAATCCATATAAATTCCTCGTGGTTTTCCTCGTTCACCTCGCAGGTGTAGCAAGTGTAGCAGGTGTAGTGGGTGTAGCAGCCGTCCTCGCCCTGTATGGTGGCGCCATTTCCTGAGTATGTCACGGTGAACGACCTATAAATGATGCAAGGTATGTGAGGTAGTTGCGCAGCGCCGCTACCCGGCGGCAAGCAAATAACGCTCGACAGTAGCGCGACATGCGAGGTGTAGAGAGTAGGGAGAATATGCAGTTATGCTGTTTATAGATAATTCCATAGCCTTATTATAGCATATGCCACGGCTCTTTTGGGAGTAGGGTTCAGGGGCGGCAGGGCTTTTTGGTGTTCCTGAAGTGCCTCTCATGCTCGCTCTGCTCGCGACCCGCACGCGGGTCGCTCAGATGGAGGAGGTGTGCTGGCGTGGCGGCCCGGCCGCCACGCCAGCACACCTCCTCCTTGGCAGCAGGGCGCAGCCCTGCGAGTCCAACGGGAGAAACGAGTCCACCAAAAAGCCCTGGGTTTTGTGAACTACTTCCTAGTCAACTCAAAGGGATAGGAGTATACTGAATATCACTGTTTGTATTCTGAGACTATTGGGAGATGGATAACTATGCGCTTCTGTTTTATCCTGGAAGAAAAATATGCCAGAGAACCTATGCCAATGGTAGTGGCGGACCAGTTGAAACAATGGGGACACGAGATCGATGTACTACGACCCTATGACGCTGTTACCAATCTCACCGACCTCTCCCTCACCACCTACGACGCCTATGTACTAAAAACGGTCTCAGAGGGCCCTGGCCTGACCATCCTCGAAGCTGCCGAAGCAGTAGGCATTCCCACTATCAATAACTCGCGCGCTATCCGCCTGGTGCGTGATAAAGCGGTAGCAGTAGCCTATGCAAAGAAGTGCGGCCTTCCTATTCCCCCCACCTTTTTCGCTGGTCATCCCCGCGCCCTGGTCAAAGTCCCGCACGAGATTTATCCCGTCGTTGTCAAGCCCACCAATGGTAGTTCAATGCAGGGCGTCTACCTGGTGCGGACGCCAGACGAGATGAAGGTGCTCAAGGTAGAAAGTGATAACTACTACCTTGCCATGCGCTATATCGAAAATCCTGGCTACGATGTCAAGCTCTACGTCACGGGCCAGGAAGTGCACGCCATAGTGAAAAGCTCGGTATTGCATGGCAGTGTAATCGAACGTGAAATCCCCATCACTGGCGAAATGCTCACCCTGGCGCGCAGCGTAGGGCGTATCTTTGGCCTCGATCTCTATGGCGTTGACGTGATACAGTCGCCCGATGGCGGCTTGATGCTGGTCGATATCAACGACTTTCCTAGCTTCGGCCGCGTCCCACGCCACGTCTTCAGCATTGCCGAGTATGTCCTGCACGCTGCTTATCGCGCCCGCCTCGAGCGAGAAAAACGCGCGGCGACAGGATACTATGCTCGTTCCTGCCGCGCTCATAGAGCGTAACCCGGACGTGAAAAGGGCGCATATGAACTGAAGTCCCCCAGGGCGACCGAGACGGTCGCCCCTCCCACCCTCTCCTGTCATCCTGAGCGCATGAGCCGCAGCCCTGAGCGTAGCGAAGGGGAAGGATCTCTGTGCCCGGCGAGTCAGACCCTTCGCGAAGCGAGGGGTGACACTCGACGGCATGCCGCCTGGCGACCCTTGCGGCATCCTGTCTGGGGGACAGGTATGCCCTGGAACATCTGCTTAAGTTTACGCCTCTGGGGTCGCCCCTACCATACGCGGATCGGCTGGCCAAAGCCGTGTAGAGGAGGGGTGGGGTTCATGCTTCTATTCCCCTTCACGTCCTTCTAAATTGTGCCAGGTGCCCCAGGTCATTCAGGACAAAAAGTACGCGCCGGGTGCCTGCCACGCGTACAACACTGATCGCTGTGTTGGCAGCCGGGTAAAAAAATTCTCTCTCCAACCCCAGCACCTCGGCAACATACGCGTTCACCACGCCTCCATGAGCGAAGACCAGCACCCGTTCCCCAATGTGATGGTTTGCAATCTCGTCCAGTGCTATCACCACGCGCTTGCGAAACTCCTTGGATGGCTCGCTGCCCGTGATGGCGTCCCAGTTGCCCGTCGTCCCTGCTATGCGTACTATCTCTAGCTGGCGTGCCTGTAGAGCTTTGGTCAGGGTCTCCACGTCGTTGCCGTCCTGCGGGAGAGAGATCACCTCGCCAAGCCTGATCTCTGCCAGGTCCGCAACGATAACCGGCTCGAGTTCCAGGCGCCCGGCCAGCGGCGCTGCCGTTTCGAGGCAGCGCTTTAATGGACTGCTGTAGATAGCATTGAAGCCTGTGCTTCCAAGTCGCTCGGCCAGCGCCCGCGCCTGCTCTCGCCCAATACTGCTCAGCGGCAGGTCATCGTAGATGCCACTGGGAATAATTTCATCCGCCTCGGGGATGGCATCCGCGTGCCGCACGATAAACAGCTCGGCAGCACTGCTATGCTTTAATAGGAATGGATCTTCCACGAAAATGTTCCTTATCAAGGAGCATGAGCAAACAAGAGATCAGCAACCTGAACTCCTGTTTGCTGCTATGCTTCAATCTCGCCTCATTATGCTGCTAGCAGCTCGAGTAGCAAACGCGCCGCTTCCTCATTTGGAGCAGCAGTGATCCCTTTGAGCAAGAGTTTAAGCGCATCAGGCTTCGTGATCCGCGTAACCTTTTTTTGGGCAAGCTCAGTCAGAGGAGGAAAACGTTCCTCGACGACAGTAACGAGGGCATCCTGCAATCCTTCGGCTAAGCCCTCTGCTTTCCCCTTTACTTCGCCCTCTGCTCTCCCCTTAGCCTCGCTCTCTGCGCGCATCTTTTTCATTTTTGGGTCTTGTTCGATTAAGTTGTCGTACATACTCAATCGTACCTCAATCTCTCGCTTGTCTTCTAGCGGGATGGTATCCACTCGACGCAACATGATACCCATCCATTTAAATTCCTCTCCTAAATGCCTCTGCTTGTCCTTATAATATTCTATCATCTCGTCGATGGCTTGGTGAAGCAACCGTACACTTGCACCTTGCATCGTGGGCAACAAAGAATACATGAGTACAATGTGCTCATGCACGAACTGCTCTGCAGATAGCTTTCACAATGGAAATACCCGAAAATGGAAGACAAGTATTTCCTGATCTCCGCCCATCTCTCGCAAAGGTGATTCTGCCATCTTGGTCTGGAAGGGATAGACGATAATCGAGATGACAGGTTGCTTGTATTTGCGGTAGAAATAGGCGTGATACTCTAGTAACCGCTCAGCCATGTCATTGTCTGAACCCGATTCGAACTCTATATGCAGGATATAAATGCGACCTCGATAGCGAACCTTGTAAACCCTATCCACTCGTAGCGTTGTCCTGTGGACCTCTACATCAAGTGTTTCCAGGTACTCGACGGTCTCCAGGAAATATGGCAGCAACTGTTGCTCACGGCCCTCTAACAACGACTTGAGCAGATTATCGTATGGTTGTTGCTGCTCCTGCGTTGGCTCCTTTCGCTTACGCTTCGCCATGAAGTATGCCCTCCCACTTGTTTTGCCTGTATCATAACAAATAAATGTACTACAAAACAAGCAGAAGAGAACTTTTAGGGCTGCATCAACTCCCGGATGACCGCCCGCGCCACCGCGCGTTTGTGCACCTCGTCCGGGCCATCGACAATGTGCAGCGTCCTGCCGTGCGCCCACATCGACGCCAGCGGGAAATCATCGCTCATCCCTGCGCCGCCAAACGCCTGAATAGCCCGGTTGACCACGTTGGTGACCACTTCAGGCGCTACGATCTTGATCATCGCGATCTCCTTCTGCGCAGCCTTCTTCCCCAGGTTATCTATCATCCAGGCCGCTTTGAGCGTCAAGAGACGGGCCTGCTCGATCTCCAACTGCGATTGCGCAATCCATTCCTGCACGATACCCTGTTCGACCAGCGGTTTGCCAAAAGCTACCCGTTGTGTGACGCGCTGGCACATCATCTCCAGCGCATGCTGTGCTGTCCCGATTGCACGCATACAGTGGTGGATACGTCCTGGCCCCAGGCGAGCCTGGGCTATCGCAAACCCGCCGCCTTCCTCACCCAGCAGGTTGCTCGCTGGCACCCGCACATTCTCAAACAGCACCTCGCAGTGGCTCTCGTTATCTACATAGCCCATCACCGGTAGATTGCGCTTAACGGTCACACCTGGTGTATCCCTTGGCACGAGCACCATGCTCTGCTGCCGGTACTTATCGGGTGTATGTGCATCCGTCTTGCCCATCACAATGAAAATGCTGCAGCGGGGACGTGCCGCCCCGGAAATCCACCACTTGCGTCCATTCAAAACGTATTCGTCGCCTTCTCGCTGGATCAAGAGCTGGATATTCGTGGCATCCGAGCTGGCCACGTCCGGCTCAGTCATGGCAAAAGCCGAACGCGTCTCACCATCCAGCAGGGGTAGCAGCCACTGCTTCTTCTGCGCTTCCGTGCCGAATTGCGCCAGGATCTCCATATTCCCCGTGTCGGGCGCGGCGCAATTAAATACTTCCGATGCCCAGCTCACCCGGCCCATGATTTCGGCCAGCGGCGCGTACTCCAGGTTAGTCAGCCCCGCGCCATATTCCTCGCCGGGCAAGAAGAGATTCCACAATCCCGCCTCCTTCACCTTCACCTTCAGTTCATCCACAATCGGGGCATGCTCGTGTGGATTGCTGGCTCCGGCAACCTGGTCGCGGTATGTCTGCTCATTGGGGTAAATATAGCGATCCATAAAATCGCTCACTTGCTTCCGCAGTGTGTTGACTTTCTCTGCATAGGCAAAATCCATGAGATCCCTCCTGAAGTGCGTGCCACCTGCAAAAGACTGCCTCTCTCCTCCCTATGAATAGGCAGTTGCTCCTATCGCGGTGGATACTGTGGATATTCGGGTGATGACGAATAGCGTGAATCTCTTGCTGCCGCTGCCTGCTGTCGCAATAAATCGACTTCCTTTTGAATTGGCCAGCGGGCGAAGGCGAGCACTAACAGTACGATAAGATTTGCAACCGGCACAAACATCAGCAACCCTAGTGCTCCGCTGTAACCTGCCTTGGCGAAAATCCTCCACCAGATGACGATGGCAAAAATGAAAATCACCAGGGAGATAACGGCGCTGACAATAAGAGTTGTTGTTGTCAGGGTGGTATAATTGTTAATGTTCATCTCCAACTCCTCATAAATAAAGCAACGTTCCCGGTCAGTAAGGCAATGCTTCCCCGTCCCGATTATAGCATATGTGCTTGTGACTCTACCACAAATCTTCGCTGCCCTGGCAGGAATAATCATCGCATCCCCTGTGTTATCATTGCTGATTAGCAATCTCCTGAAAAGAGTGCTAGACAAAACAGCAGTTCCTGTGCTATAATCTAGCAGTCGCCTGGCAGGTTTGCTAATTCAAAACGCGATATCTCGCGACTCTAGATAGATTGGAGTCTAAGCTATATTATGAAGTGTGAACGTTGTCAAAAGAACCCCGCCCGCGTGCGTCTCGACCAAATCATCAATGGCCGTCGCGAACAGCATTACCTCTGTCAGGAATGCATGGACGAACTGATGAACGAGATGAGCCAGATGGGTGGCATGGATGATCAGGGTGTGCCAGGTGGTATGCCCTTTGGATTCGTTCCCAATAACAATGCCGCCTCCGCTGCCGGTGGTGTCAACACCGCTACCGCCGAACGGCAGGGAAAACAAAGTAAAACGCCAACCCTTGACCAGTATGGGCGTGACCTGACCGCAGACGCCGCGGCAGGCAAACTGGACCCTGCTGCTGGTCGCCAGCGTGAACTCCGCCGGGTGATCACTGTCTTGGGCCGCCGCCAGAAAAACAACCCTGTGCTGATCGGTGAGCCAGGTGTCGGTAAAACTGCCATTGTCGAAGGGCTTGCCCGTCGTATCCAGGAAGGGAATGTCCCTGCAGCCTTGCGTGGCAAGCGCATTGTTTCACTCAACATGGGTGGCATGGTTGCCGGTGCAATGTTCCGTGGCCAGTTCGAGCAGCGTATCAAAGCCATACTCGAAGAACTCCGCCGGGCCGATGATGTCATCGTCTTTATCGATGAACTGCACACGGTCGTGGGGGCAGGAGCTGCCGAGGGTGCCGTTGGCGCCGCTGATATGCTCAAGCCGGCGCTGGCTCGAGGCGAACTGCGCTGTATCGGTGCCACAACCCTGGACGAGTACCGCAAACACATTGAGAAAGATGCAGCCCTGGAGCGCCGCTTCCAGCCTGTGATGGTCGACGAACCATCGGTGGAAGAGGCCATTGAGATGCTGCGCATTGTACGTAACAACTATGAGCTGCACCATGGCGTCAGCATCACCGACGAGTCTATAGAAGCTGCTGTCAAACTTTCGGACCGCTATATCAACGATCGCTTCTTGCCTGACAAAGCCATTGATGTAATGGACGAAGCCGCGTCAGCCCTGCACTTAGAGGCAACCGAGAAAGGCATTGTCAGCCCGACGCTGATCTCTGACCTCGAGACCGCACTGGCCGATATCCAGACCAGGAAGGAAGCTGCCGCGAACTCCGAGGACTACGAGCGCGCCGCTCTACTGCGCCAGGAAGAGCTGTTGACGCAGGCCAAACTGGACAAGGCCCGTGCCGAGTCCGGTGGGACGATTACGTTGATCGTTACGCCTGAACATATTGCCCAGGTCGTTGAGAACTGGACCGGCGTACCTGTGAGCCAGATGCTGGAGAGCGAGCGTCAAAACCTGCGCACGCTCGAAGACGACCTGCGCAAGCGTGTCGTTGGTCAGGACGAAGCCATCAGCGCCGTTGCTCGCGCTATCCGTCGCTCGCGCGCTGGATTGAAGGACCCCAAGCGGCCAATTGGTTCCTTCCTCTTCCTTGGCCCGACTGGAGTTGGTAAAACGGAACTGGCCAGGGCGCTGGCCGCTGAACTCTTCGGCGGTGAGGATGCTATGATCCGCCTTGACATGTCGGAGTACATGGAGTCGCATACCGTGTCCCGCCTGTTCGGTAGTCCTCCAGGCTATGTGGGCTATGACGAAGGTGGCCAGTTGACCGAGCGGGTTCGCCGCAGGCCCTATAGCGTCATCCTGCTGGACGAGGTCGAAAAGGCGCATCCCGAGGTCTTCAATGCCCTGTTGCAGATCATGGACGACGGCCGTTTAACCGATGGTCAGGGCCGCACGGTAGACTTTAAGAACACCGTTGTGATCATGACCAGCAATGCGGGTAGTGCCGATCTCAAACGTGCTATGCGCATTGGCTTCACTCCCATCAAGTACGCCGATGATCGAGATGAACAACACGAGGCTATGCGCTCCAAGGCCATGGATGGCCTGAAGCGTATGTTCCGCCCTGAGTTCATCAACCGTATTGACCAGATTGTGGTCTTCCATTCTCTGGGCAAAGATGAACTCTACCGCATCGTCGACCTGCTGCTTGCGCAGGTACGGAGCCGCCTTGCAGAGCAGAAGATCGAACTCGTGGTCAGCGACGAGGTGCGAGACTTGCTGCTGCGTGAAGGGTACGACGAGGAGTATGGTGCCCGGCCGCTGCGCCGCGCCATCCAGACCCACGTCGATGATGCCCTGGCCGACGCGGTGCTGGCAGGTACTATAATGCCCGGTCAGGCAGCGCGCCTGGTCGTTCAGGATGGTAAAATTGCCATCGAGCCGCAAACTGTGTTGCAAAAGGCCGCGTAAGCAAATAACCAGTAGAAGGAGTGCGAGCAATCGCGCTCCTTCTTTTTTGCCCAAAAAGCGGTGTTCCACAAAAAGGTGGAGAATAGAGGCGGATTTCTCTCAGCTTCCTCGCTTGAGGCGTATATAGCGTGTGCCCATTATCCCTGCCAGCGCGAGAGCGCCCAGGCCGACCAGCAGGTGAGCTACCTGGATCAGCCAGTGCAAGCTGCCTATGAGAATCCCGGACTGCGTCAATCCAAAGACAGGAAGAATGAATGCATACACGATTCCAACTACTCCCAGAACCCTCATGCCTGGGGTAGCAACCATCACGATACTGAGTACCAGGAGAGCGAGGGCCACCGTAAGGCCCAGCAGCATGTGAATGTTTAGCAAATCAATTTGGGCGATCCAGAACAATAGCCCAAGCGCCAGTGCCCCCAGCCCGGCAAGACCCGCTATCCATTGTACGATACGAACTACAGTCATGAGAAAACCTCCTTTACATCAACCGTGCAATGGCGTATTATTTAGACAGGCTATACAATCAAAAGTCTTTCATACAGACTATACAATCAAACTTAGGAGGTGTCAAGCCTTCGATGAGTCCACGCCCGTACCGGCTCGGCCAGCGCCAGGTAACCACCGAACAGACCCGGGCTCGTATCATCGCCGCGGCCCGTGAGTTGCTCGTGGCGAGTAATGGCTTTTCTGGTTTCTCCATCGACGCTGTCGCTCGCCAGGCTGATGTCGCTCGCATGACCGTCTACTACCAGTTCGGCTCCAAAATTGGACTGCTCGAAGCCCTCAGCGATTCCCTCGCGGCTCACGGGGGGATGGAGCAGTTGGCTGCCGCCTTCCGTCGTCCGGACCCCCTTGACGCGCTGGCCGAATACATCGCAGTCTTCGGCCGCTTCTGGAACTCCGACCGGCTCGTGACTCGTCGACTCCGGGCTTTGGCCGCACTCGATCCGGACTTCGAGCAGGTAGTGAGGGCACGAGACGAACGCCGGCGGGAGGGCCTTCGTGTCATCGTCGGGCGGCTCGTTGAAAAATACGCGCGGCCAACCCCTGGGGCCTTCGATGAGACGGTTGACGTCCTCTACACCCTGATCAGCTTCGAGTGTTTCGATACCCTCGCCGGCTCCACGCGCAGTCTTGAGGAAATCGCTCCCGTGGTGCAGCGGCTCGCCCGCGCGGCACTTGGTTTGAACGAAGGATAACCCGGCAGGCGTTGAGGAGTACTCTTTATAGGTCTTTATAGCTAGAGGAGATGATAGGACTTAACCCACCGCAAACTACGGGATTTCAATCTCAGTAGTTAGGCGGGTTTTCCGTGGCTTTAGCCCTTGACAACCCGTTGAATATGCTGTATATATCCTCGATGGAAACAACAAAAAGCAGCAGCAAACTGGACTACCAACGGGACGAGCATCGGGTCCACCTCATCGTGTACCATCTCATCTGGTGTCCCAAACGGCGCAAGCCTCTGCTGGTAGGTACAGTGAAGGAACGGTGTCAAGCGCTCATCGAAGCAAAGTGCAAAGAGAAGGGATGGACGATCTTGCGACTTTCGATCATGCCTGACCACATCCATCTCTTTGTGCGTGTTTGGCCTTCCGATAGTGCAGCGGCAGTAGTGAAGGAACTGAAAGGCGTCACATCCTTCTCCTTGCGCAAAGAGTTTCGAGAAGTGACCAGCAAATTGCCCTCGCTCTGGACGCGGAGCTACTTTGCTTCCACGGCGGGCAATGTGAGCAAAGAGACGATTGAGCGCTATATTGCCGCTCAGAAAGGCTTGTGAGATGTACCAGGTACGGCGTGTCCACATCGGCAAGACGGCACAACTGGATGAGGTATCTCACGAGTGTGGCATGCTCTATTCTCAAACGCTGGTGTTCTTCTGGCGAACCGTCAGACATAAGGGTATCTGGCTCAAAGAGAAGCATCTCAAGCGGCTGTTCACCTCTCATAAACTGCATGCGCATACATCCGATGCCTGCGTGGAAGCATTCTTTGCCAGCCTCAAAAGTTGGCGGGAGCGCAAGAAAGCGGGCGCTCCCGATGCACACCCACCGCGCCGCCGCAAGTGGTACTTCCGTATCGAGTACAAACGTTCAGCGATGAGTTTGAAGGATGGGCACTTGCGGCTGTCCAACGGCAAGGGCAACCTACCGCTCATCCTGGATTGGGTGTGGGAGCTGCCACAAACCGTGGTCATTGGCGATGTGCGCGATATCCGGCAAGACAACGATGTTGGGCATACCAACAACCAGAAAATCCACCAGTGGTCACATGGCAGTGTCCGCTTTAAGCTCACCTACAAGGCGGAACGCTTGGGCATGGCTGTGGCCTTGCAGGATGAGCACTACACCAGCAGAACCTGTCCTTGCTGTGGGCATGTGCGGAGCAAGGTGAAAGGCCGTGTGTTTCGGTGCCCGAAGTGTGGATGGACGTACCATCGAGACGGGGTTGGCAGCATCAACATTCGGCAAAAGTATCTGGGTCAATTCCCAGTAGTTGGCGTTATGGCACCGCCCACGGGTCTGAGGTTCCGGCCTCACACTCGCGTAGCTCGCGGGCAACTGCGAGAAGCCGCGCTACGAGAGTAGCAGCGGAGTGTCACAAGCCCTTCCTTTATGCTATGATAGCATCATAATTCTTCTCCTGGATTTCGCGCTTTACAATATATGGGGAGGATATATCGAGATGCAGATGTATCGATAGGGTTTCCCCTATACAGAGAAGAATCCTCCGTAAATCAAGCATACGAGGACTTGTATGCTCAATCACATTTTTCCCAAGGAAGGAAACAAATAAACATCATGAAAAAGTTAATAATCGGCCTCGTCGTACTGAGCCTTGTCACGGCCCTGGTTGCCGCCTGTGGTGGCTCCAGCAGTGGCGGCGCCACCGATGTTCACATGAGCAGCACCAACTTCACACAATCCTCCGTCACCATCAGTAAGGGCAGCAGCCTGAACCTGGTTAACGACGCGGGAGTAGTCCACATCATTCAAAATGGCTCCTGGAATAACGGTACCCCCAAGCCTGCAACCGAGCCCGGCGCGCCAACCGTGAACGTGCAATTCCAGGGCAATGATAGTCACATGGTCGGACCCTTCAACACCGCCGGTACCTATCACCTGTACTGTACCGTTCACTCCGGCATGAACCTGACCGTCACCGTACAATAACCCTGTCGTATCAAATGTAGGAGCGACCCTTGCGGTCGCCCTGCCGCCACGCTGGCATGAACCTGACGGTTATTGTACAATAACCAATATGTATCCATCTAACGAAAAACTATCAATGTCTGTAGGGGCGGGGGTGGTGTAGAGCGGATGGGTGGGCCTTTATGGCCGCCCGCGTCCCTCTATATGCCTTCCGACTGTGCCATTGGTCAAGGCGATTTGGCCGATTCGGGCGACCATAAAGGTCCTCCCCGCATCCACTCAACCACCCTCGCCCCTACGGAATCCTGGATGCGCGTCTTCGGTTGATGCCTATTTGGCGACCCTTGTGAGACCTTGCCTGGGTGGCAGGTAATGCCCTGTAATTGGCTACCAGGCTTGCTCTTAAGGAGGAAGTATAGTGAACATTGAGCACTTCGTACTCGGCGGCGAGCGAGTTCACGCCGCGGATGGCAAAACCTTTGCCGTAATCGAGCCCGCGTCCGGCAGCCCCTTTGCCCAAGTAGCCCAGGCAGGGCTTGAAGATGTCGATCGCGCCGTGCAGGCCGCTCACCGGGCTTTCCAGGAGGGAAGCTGGCCTCGCCTCAGCGCGACAGAGCGTGGCCGCATACTGCTGCAGGCCGCGAGTCTCGTCCGGCAGCGATCCGAGGCTATTGCCGCTCTAGAGGCCCGCAACGCGGGCAAACCCATCCGTGACGCTCGCGCTGAAATTGCCCTTGTCGCCGCCGTGCTCGAGTACTGGGGTGGGGCAGCGAACAAGATCTTCGGCGAGACCATCCCGGTACAGGATTCCGGCCTCGCAGTTACCCTGCGCGAACCCGTCGGCGTCTGCGCCCTCATCACTCCCTGGAACTTCCCCCTCGTCATCGCTTCCTGGAAGATCGCGCCCGCGCTGGCCTGTGGTAATACTATCGTGGTCAAGCCTGCCCAGCTTACTCCCCTCTCGGTGCTTGCGCTGGCCGATATCTTGATGGAGGCCGGCCTGCCTCCCGGTGTCCTTTCAGTGCTGCCCGGACCTGGTTCAGCCATCGGTGACGCTCTGGTCACTCATCCCTTCGTCTCGAAAGTCTCGTTTACCGGCTCGACCGAAGTCGGCTCTCACATCATGCGCCTCTGCGCAAACAATATCACGCGGGTATCCCTCGAGCTTGGCGGCAAAGCCGCAAACGTGGTTTTCTCAGACGCGGACCTGGAGCGCTGTATCGAATCCTCGGCCTTCGCCGTCTTCGGCAATTGCGGCCAGGACTGCTGCGCCCGCTCCCGCATCCTCGTGCAGCGCCCCGTCTACGAAGAATTTGTCGAACGCTTCTCCAGGCGTACCGCCGCGCTTCAAGTCGGCCAACCTCTTGACGAGCGGACCGAGATCGGCCCCCTCATCTCCGCTGGCCAGCGCCAGCGTTCGCTTGACTACATCACGCTCGGCCAGCAGGAGGGAGCGCAGTTGGTCACCGGCGGCGCTGTTCCGGCCATACCCGGTAACGAAAGCGGTTATTTTCTCCAGCCTGCTATCCTCACCCACGTCAATAACAGTACGCGCTTCTCTCAGGAAGAGATTTTCGGGCCCGTTGTCGGCATCATTGCCTTCGATACCGAAGAGGAAGCGGTTCGACAGGCCAATGACGTAGCCTACGGCCTCTCGGGATCAATATGGACGCGCGATCTTGGCCGCGCTATCCGCGTAGCCAGGGGCATTCGAGCCGGTGTGCTCTCCGTCAATTCTAATCATAGCGTCCATACCGAGGCGCCCTTCGGCGGCTACAAAAAGAGTGGCATTGGCCGCGAGATGGGCATGCACGCCGTTCAGCTCTATACCGAAGTCAAAAGCATCTTCTTCTCGCAAGAGTAGAGATCAGAGAAGTGCCTCTTCCATCTCCCGGCTATACTCTCCTTGATAATACTGCCGATATAAATAAGTGACGGCTTATCGCAAAGGAGAGATAAAATGGCCAATACAACTCAAGAGTTCTTTCAAGAGATCGCTGCGCGTGGCAACGATCCCGCGTTACGTGACATCACAGGCACCTGCCGCTTCGATATCATAGGAGTTGGAACCTGGTACCTTGCGATCAACAAGGGCGCGCTGGCCGTGACGCAACAGGACGCAGGCGCCGATCTCGTCATCACCTGCGATGCCCAGGATTTTGAGCGCATTGTACGTGGAGAAGAGCACCCGGTCGTCGCGGGTTTGCAGGGGCGACTGACGATGGCCGGCAAATTAGTCCTTTTCCCGCTGGTGCAGCGATTTTTTCCTACGCCGGTCAACAAGCAGGCCAGCAGCGCTCCACCAATTCCTGATCACCCCACGGCTCCCTCGCCCCCGGTGACCAGTATCGTCACACAAAAGCCGCCTGAGAAGATGCCGACACCCAGCCGCATGATCAGCATCCTGGAAGGCAATACCTTTGTGGTCAGTGACACGCGTGGGGATATCGACGCCCTGCCGACCGACACCCAGGGCCTGTTCGGCTGGGATACGCGCTTTCTCTCGCGCTGGCTGCTGACGGTCAATGGCATCACACCCAGCCCCCTGTCCACCTATGACCTGCAGTACTACTCCGCGCAGTTCTTCCTGGTCCCGACGACCGGCACGGTCTATGTTGATACCACGCTCTCAGTTATCCGCACGCGCGCAATGAGCAATGGTTTCCACGAGGACATCACCATTCTCAACCATGCCGAGGATGCTGTCGATCTCGAAATACGCATCGAGGTGGGTGCCGATTTCGCCGACCTGTTCGAGGTGAAAGATGCCCTCACCAAGAAAGGCGAATACTACCAGCGTATTGAAGCCGGCCGCCTGGTGCTCGGCTATCGCCGCGAGCGCTTCGTCCGTGAAACGTCGATCGTTCCTGGCACCACTGCCACTATTGAGGAACACGCGCTGCGTTTTACAGCGCATATCGAACCTCATGGGCAGTGGACAACCGCTATCGACGTGATAATGAGCGGGCTCGGAATGATGGGGCAGCTCGGCAACGGGCAGGACGGGCAGCGCGCCAGACCCGCTATGAAAAAAGATCTCGATGCGTGGCTCGCGGCGGCCCCGCGCCTCTCCTGCGAGTGGGAGCTGCTGGAACAGATCTACCATCGCAGTCTCGTCGACCTGGCCGCCCTGCGCTTCTTCTCCGGTATGTTTCCGGGATATGCTCTTCCTGCCGCCGGGCTTCCCTGGTTTATGACGGTCTTCGGGCGTGACAGCCTGATCACTAGCTTCCAGGCGCTGCCCTTCACCCCTGAACTGGCTGAGAGCACCTTGCTCTATCTGGATGTCTGTCAGGGAGTGCGCATGGACGATTTCCGCGATGAAGAGCCGGGCAAGATCATCCACGAACTGCGCTTCGGCGAAATGACCGCCTTCGAGGAGCGCCCGCAGTCCCCCTACTACGGTGCCGCCGATAGCACTCCGCTCTTCCTCATCCTGCTCGACGAGTTCGAGCGCTGGACGGGAAAGACCCGCATCGTGCATCTCCTGGAGGGAGCTGCCAGGGCAGCGCTCGACTGGATCGATCGCTATGGCGACCGCGATGGGGATGGCTACGTCGAGTACAACCGGCGCAACACCCGCACCGGCCTGGAAAACCAGTGCTGGAAGGACTCCTGGAATTCTATCCTGTTCGCTGATGGCACGCTATCCCGGCTGCCGCGTGCCACCTGTGAGATCCAGGGCTATGTCTACGACGCGAAGATGCGCTGTGCGCGCCTGGCGCGTGAGATCTGGGGCGACCCCGCCCTCGCCGACCGGTTGGAACGCGAGGCGGCGGACCTGAAACGGCGCTTCAACCAGGACTTCTGGCTCGCGGACCGCGAATACTTCGCGCTGGCTATCGATGGCGACCGGCGCCTGGTGGACTCGCTCACCTCCAATATTGGGCACCTGCTCTGGAGCGGCATCGTGGATGAAGAGAAAGCTGCAGCCTGCGTGCGCCACCTGCTGGGTGACCGTCTCTTCTCCGGTTGGGGTGTGCGCACGATGGCCGAGGGCGACGGTGGCTACAACCCGGTGGGGTACCACATCGGGACCGTCTGGCCCCACGATAACTCGATCATCGCCCAGGGGCTGGCTCGCTATGGATACCGCGAAGAAGCGGCGCGTGTCGCGTCTGGCATTCTCGGAGCAGCGCCGTACTTCCACTACCGCCTTCCGGAGGCCTTTGCCGGCTACCCACGGGCATTGACCGAGTATCCTGTAGAGTACCCGACTTCGTGCAGCCCGCAGGCCTGGGCCACCGGGGCCCCCCTGCTCCTGCTGCGTACCCTTCTCGGCCTCGAACCGCTGGGCAACCGGCTCCTCGTCGACCCTGCACTCCCAGCAGTTGTCGGATGGCTGACCCTGCTCGATATCCCCGGTCGCTGGGGACGGACAGACGCCTTTGGCAGGGGCAAGATTGAACTCCCCGGAATGCCGGAACGCGTCAAGCCAGCTGGGCACATTAGCGAGCTACTGAAAATCGGCTAAAGATTCCGTATCATGGTAGGGGCGGGGCTTGCCCCCCGCCCTGGGGGCAAGCCCCGCCCCTACTCTACACGGCCTTGCTGGGCCGCTTCGTCGTATGGTAGGGGCGACCCTTGCGGTCGCCCTACAAACTACAAACTTATTATCCATGTTCCGCAGTTCGATTGCCCGTTTTTTCGAAAAATTGGTGGTGTGGAGAATGAACTGCATCGGTGAGAGCAGCGAAGACTTCCCATGACGATGCCCATAACGCTTTCATGACACCTCCTCCTTAGAATAATACCAGGCAGGGAGAGGCGCGTCACCTGAGGAGTGGCCCGAAATCCTGCCGGGTAGGCCTTTGAGGTTTACATGCTCCCAGCATTACTTGAAGCTCATACGCAGTTTGCCGAAGCCTGGGCAGGTGTGGAACGTGTTTGATCTCGTGCTGATTCCTACACTCGTGAGTACGCCTTTCGTCTTCGTCCTTACTCGCCTGCCGTGGATAATTCATCACCAGACAAGCGTTTTTCGCCAGAGAGCGCCCAGGCTGGTAGGCATCCTGTTGCTCGCGCTGCTGGCAAGTTGCTACATTGCCCTGGGCACACCGCTATCGCGTTCCAGAGTGCCATCAGAGAAAGTTCCCTTGTTATCCTTCTCGCCTGACACGCTATCGCCCACGATTCCTGCTTTGAAGAGCAGCGACTGGCCTACCTATCACCACGATAATGCCCGCACCGGCTACCTGCCAAACGAGCCCGATCCACAACGGCTCATCGCTGCCTGGACAACGCAATTAGACCATGCCGTCTATGCCGAACCCCTGGTCATTGGTGAGCGCGTCATCGTCGCCACCGAAGGCGATACCCTCTACTCCCTTGACGCACGCACAGGGCGGGTGCAATGGCATACCACCATTGGGCACCCCGTTCCCCTGTCCACGCTGAACTGTGGTGGGAATATCGATCTGCTTGGGATCACCGGCACGCCCGTCTATGACCCTGCGAGCGGGCTGATCTTCGCGGTCGCTGAGGTCACCGGTCCGGTGCATCTGCTGGTGGGCGTTGATCTGACCACCGGCAAACTACGCATCCGGCGCCCGGTGGATGTGCCGGCCATGGCTCCCCCACGGGTGTACGAGCAGCGTCCAGCGCTGGCCCTCTCCCATGGCATGGTCTATCTCGCCTTTGGTGGGCTTGCCGATGATTGCAGCCCCTATCATGGCACGATCGTCGCCTCGCGGACGGATGGGAGTGGGCCTTTACGCTCCTATCAAGTCCCGACTCAGGATGCAGGTGGCATCTGGGGACCTTCGGGGCCAGCCATAGATCGGGAGGGGCGGGTGTATGTGTCGACGGGCAACGAAGACCACATCAGCGGAAGCTGGGATTTAAGCAATTCGGTG
>WNGQ01000374.1_pt1 | contig 46725 bp, 38 predicted proteins | sample 5407661 | NCBI WGS metagenome assembly WNGQ01 (sample SAMN13153382, study PRJNA577476) | soil metagenome | isolation source: 60 cm soil or saprolite under Garry oak tree replicate 2 | place: USA:California | collected 2016-06-15 | reverse complement strand
GCGCGAGACACCATTTCGCCATGATCGAGCCGCCGCGGGATACAATCCCCGTTGCTCGTTTAGCCGTTAAAGGGATGAAGCGGAGAAGAACCCCGGCGTGGACGGTGAAGTAATCGACCCCCTGCTCGGCCTGTTCGATGAGGGTGTCGCGATAAATTTCCCAGGTCAGTTCTTCCGCGCGTCCGCCGACTTTTTCGAGCGCCTGATAAATCGGCACGGTGCCGATCGGGACAGGCGAATTGCGAATGATCCATTCGCGCGTCGCGTGAATATTTTTCCCGGTAGAAAGATCCATGACGGTGTCGGCGCCCCATTTTGTTGCCCAGCGCATTTTCTCCACTTCTTCCTCGATCGAGGACGCCACAGCGCTGTTGCCGATGTTGGCGTTGATCTTTACCAGGAAATTACGGCCGATGATCATCGGCTCGGATTCGGGGTGATTGATGTTTGCTGGAATGATCGCGCGGCCGCGGGCAACTTCGTCGCGCACGAACTCAGGCGTGATCTCGCGCGGGATGTTCGCGCCGAAGGATTCGCCGGCGTGCTGATGGGCCAGAGAATTACGAGGTAAGAAGGAAGAATTAAGAGGTTCTGAGCCCCCGTTCTTCCCTCTTCTTTCATCCTTCATCCTTTCGTGTCCGAGATTCTCTCGGACCGAGATAAATTCCATCTCCGGCGTGATGATTCCCTGTCGAGCGTAGGCTAGTTGCGTCACGCATTCGCCGGACTTCGCGCGCAGCGGCTTTTGACCCGAGTCTTTGAACTTCTTAATTCCTAATTTTTCCTTCTTCCTTCCGTTTCGCCCATTCGCGCTCGCCGCGTGAGCCTCTGAAAGGTAACCGTTGTCTTGAGGCGAAACGGCCCGTCCTTCGATCTCTTCCACGTCACCGCGATCGCGAATCCATTTCGCGCGCAGCGGTGGTAAACCGCGCGTAACATCGCCGCGAAAATCGGGATCGCCCCATGGACCGCTCGTGTCGTAAACGCGCACTGGCTCGTTCGCTTCGATTTCGCCGCTCATTGTTTTCGTCGCAGCGAGCGAGACCTCACGAAAAGGAACCGTAAATCTTTTTCGAATTCGGTAAGCTGTAGGGGACGCTGTTAGCGTCCCGATTATTATTAGATGGGAAGCTGTCAGCTTCCCCTACAGAAGAATCGGACGACACGGAGGTCGTCCCTCCATTTGCAGAGGGGTCCACCTGTTTTTCATCCGTATTCATCCGTGTAATCCGTGGTTAACAAAAACAAAAAAACCATGCGCGGAAAATCGCATGGCCCAGCCTCGCTTCCTTCGGCGGCATTACCCGCATCAGGTTCAAGGGGTCTCCAGCATCACACCGGACTCTCAGCCATTGCGGCTCCCCCGCACTTATTTCTCGTTCAGAATAAGACTCGCAAGAAGGATGTCAAAGGTGGATCGGCGGCTCCGTCGGACAATGCTAAACGTTGCAACCTTCGGCTGCATGAATCTAACATCGAGCAAGGGACTGCTCGATCCACCTCCTGAATTTACGTCGCACAGCGACGTGGCTACAGCGGATCAATTATTGTTTCGCTGCTGCCTCCTGTTTTATGTTGGTGTGAAAGATCGGGTGCCATTCGCCATTCTTCATTTGCCAGATCGACCCGGCGTTGTAGATCCCTGAGGCGTCTTTGCCTTCCACGGTGGCTTCCACCTTCACCTGGTAGGTCACGAGTGCCGTGCTTGCATCGGTCATGACGAGATTGAAATCGCTAAGAGCGAACGATTTCATGTCCCACTTTTGCATCGAATCAATCTCTTGTTGCTTCGTCTGGATTCCGTCAGCATAGACGGCCATGAAGTCGGGCGAGAGGAGTTTGGTGAACTCGTCGGTCTTTTTGTCTTTGAAGGACTGCCAGGCGGCTTTTTCTTTCGTCATCATCGCGCCCTTGTCCGGCGCGGCGATCGAAATAGCGATCGTCGCGAAGAAGGCGAGAATTGTGTAGGTGATGTATTTTTCCATATGTGCTTGGGCTGGGTGTTGAGTCTCCAGTCTAGGGAGATCGCTAGCCGAATCAACGTGTGGATAAGACCTACCGCGCGAAATCACTTACCGCGCCATAATCTCATTTAGGGAACGATAGGCGCCGAATCGAGCGACGAGACTTTTGAAGGCGTCGACATCTGTTGCGGCGACACAAACTTAGATTCGCCAACCAGGCTGATTAAGCTTGCATCTACTTCCTTCAGATTTCCTTCCTGACTAACGGGTTCAGTTGGCTCAGGCTTGGTTTGCCGGCGATAATCCGCGACGAGCATTGGGGGCTGCTTTTTGACCGGCAACGCCTGATAGCTTTCAATTCCGACGCCGATTGCGTGGGCAAGCCTTGCGCGCCATTCTTTCGTTGCAATCAACTTGCTTTCGCCACGCTCCGTCAGAAATCCTCCTTCGATCAGCACAGCCGGCACCTTCGTCAGGCGCAGGACAGCGAAGCGTGCCCGCTTGATTCCCCGGTCGAACTCTGGGATGTGCCCGAGCAGCGAATGATAGACGCATGCCGATAGCGCCATGCTTTGCGCGTCCACCTGGCTCCCTGCCTGCATGCTTAAAGAACTGGGCGTGACCGAGTCATCGGACGTGGATGGCGCTCCGCGCGGCGTAAACGAAAAAATTTCGAAACCTGTGGCATTGGGGTCGTCATTCGTCGCATTGAAATGAATACTGACAAAAATCGAATTGCGCGCCGCGTTGGCGACCCGCGCGCGAACTTCCAGAGGGACAAAGTAATCGCCTTCGCGGGTCATGATCACCCGGAATCCTTTTGCCTGCAAAAGCGGGCGCAGCTTCCGCGCCACATCCAGAGCAAAATCTTTTTCGCAGCCATAGCGGCAAACTGCTCCCTTATCGTAGCCCCCGTGGCCCGGATCCAGAACCACGGTTTGAACCTTGCCGGCATTTATAACGCGCTGCGGACGAACCAGCGGTTCGATCGTTTTAGCCACGTCCGTGCGAGACACCAGAAATTTTCCATCCTGCTCGATGAGCGGGAAGCACAACCAACTGCGCGCGCCGTTAATGATGGCTTCGCGGCTGTCGCGGACAAACTCAAGCGGATTCTTCACCGTCTCGACCGGAACCTTTCCACCGGCAGACGCGACTTCGGCGGGCAATCCATAAAACCTCGAAACGTTATCGACGCTCAGATAGTCATGGCCGTTGATTTTAATGATCTGCCAGTCATCCGCGGCAAATGCCAGTGTTCGTGCCAGAGCGATGGCAGTCGCGAGCAACGCGACAGCGAACCAACATTTCACCGGGAGGACCATGCCTGCTATGGTATCGAAAATGGTGCCGATCTCAAATGGATGGAAATGCGCGCCGGAGGAAAAGACTCCGATGTGGAATTAATTGACTTGCCAGGTTCTTGCGCTAAAGACCGGAAATGTTTTTGTCTCTTCGAAGAAATAACAGCAGTTGGATTGCGTTTGTTCTTTTCAGTCTTGCGGTACTAATCGCAATACCGGTCCGCGCTGCGGGAGCGTTGCCGAAGTGTTGCGTCTGGCGCGTGACCAACGCAGAGGCCCCATTTTATCTGGTAGGCTCGGTCCATGCGCTTAGCCGGAAGGACTATCCGTTGCCTGTTCCGTACGAGATTGCGCTGAAAGATGCCAGGTGTCTCCTCTTCGAATTTGATCCAACCCAGCACGCCGAGTTCCAAAAGAAATTTGAGGCGGCTGCCAAGTACCCGCCGGGACAGGATATCCGCTCGAAGATTCATCCCGACCTCTTAGCCTGGCTCCGCGAAAATATTACAACCGCCAATGCCGCTCCTCATCGTGGAAAACCGCCCCGGGCGGGAAGCTTCGATAGCGGGCTCGGCTACAAACCCTGGTGGATCGCACAGCACCTGGTCGGTCCGGCGACTTACAGCAATGGTTCCGCCTCTCATGGTTTGGACGATTACTTCGTCGCCCACGCCAAAAGAGCGGGAAAAGAGATAGCGGGTCTCGAATCGGTAGACGAGCATGTGGCGGTTCTTGGTGGATTGTCAGATCGCGATGGTGAAATCATTTTGCGTAATGCCCTGGCTCCTCACAAGAATAGTGCCGCCGAATTGAAGCGGATGCTCAAGGCGTGGCGAAAAGGCGACACGTCTGCACTTTGGGCAGGAGACGCGCAGTTTCGGAAAGAGGCTTCTTGGATTGCCGCGCGTTTTGTTGATGAGCGAAACGTCAAATGGATTCCGCGGATCGAGGCGGAGCTGAAAAGCGGCAAACCGACTGCAATTGTAGCCGGTGCGCTGCACTTTTCCGGTCCGAACAGCGTTATTACACTACTCGAGAAGCGCGGGTACAAGATCGACCAGCTGTAACGGGAGGCGCGCAGGGGCAAACGTGGGTAGCGCACGCGTCGCGCGTGCTGGTTTCGGCGTCGCGCCGAAACAATCTTTCGTTGAGTCTAACTTCGCAGCGAAGATACTTGCTCACAGGGAAGTTCGCGATCGCGGGACGCGCTCGCCAGCACGCGCGACGCGTGCGCTACCCGGAATCATCCGCACGGCGTTATCGCGATGTTGCAAGCGCGCGGGTACAAGATCGAGCAGCTGTAGCGGCCGGTCTTGCGAATGCCGCGGTAAAGAAAAGGCTCCCGCTGCGGGGGCCGCTTCAACGGAACTGCGTTTAAAGGGTCTAATCCGGATTAGACGACCCGGAGCATTCGTTTTCTTCCAAAATCATGAAATCATTCGTTTTTATCCTCGTCACGCTCTTTAGCGCGTTCAGCTTGCGGGCACAGACAGAGCCTTCCAAGCAGCCGGCTGAAAGGCCCGCGCCAATCGAACAGAATCCGCCGCCGCTGGACGCGAAAAATATGGATACGTCCGTGAAGCCGCAGGATGATTTCTATCTTTATGCCAATGGCGGCTGGCTGAAGGGCAACCCAGTGCCACCTGAATATTCGCGCTGGGGAAGCTTCGACGAGCTGACCGAAAAGAATAACGACGCGCTGCATAAGATCGCGGATAAGGCCGCGAACACGCACGTCGACGCGAAGACAGCGCCAGAAGTCCAGAAAGTCGGTGATTACTACGCGAGCGGTATGGACGAGAAAACAATTGGCGCCGAGCGAATCAGACCGCTCGAAGAGGAGCTGAAACGCATCGATGCAATCAAAAATCGTGCCGATGTACTCAAGGCAGTCGCGCATCTGCACACAACCGGCGTCGGCGCTTTTTTTGAATTTGGCTCGGGTCAGGATGAGAAGGACAGCACGCGCGAAATTGCGCAGGCGGCGCAAGGCGGCCTCGGGCTACCAGATCGCGATTACTACACCAAGACCGACGAGGATTCGAAAAAGAAGCGCGCTGCATACGTTGAGCATGTCACTAAAATGCTCACGTTGCTCGGCGAGCCTGCAAGCAAAGCCACCGGTGACGCAAAGAAGATCATGGCTTTCGAAACGTCTCTTGCCAAGGCGTCGCGCACGCGTGTGGAGTTGCGCGATCCGCAGAAGAACTACAACAAAATGTCGCAGGCCGATCTGCAAAAGCTAACGCCGAACTGGAATTGGGCCGACTATTTCGTGGCGATCAATCTGGCGGAGCCCGGCGACATCAACGTAGGCCAGCCCGAGTTCTTCAAAGCAGCCAACGCAGCCTTTACCAGCACGTCCATTGAGGACTGGAAGACTTATCTGCGCTGGCATTTGATCAATGCCGCGGCAGAGGACCTGTCGGACGATTTTGTGAACGAAGATTTCACTTTCAAGGAAGGCGTTCTTAGAGGCACGAAACAAATCAAACCGCGCTGGAAGCGCGTGGTCGCTTCCACCGATGAAGGTTTGGGGGACGCGCTAGGCAAGCTTTATGTAGCTGATTATTTCCCGCCGGAAGCGAAAGCGCGCGCCCTGGAAATGATTAACAATCTCAAAGCCGCGTTGGCCGATCGAATTAAAACGCTCGACTGGATGGATGAGCCGACGAAGCAGGAAGCGCTCAAAAAACTCGCCGCGATGAATGTCAAGATCGGTTATCCCGATAAGTGGCGCGATTACTCGCTCCTGAAGATCGACAGAGGACCATACGTTCTCAACACCATGCGAGCCGCGAATTTCGAGGTGAATCGCGAACTCAAGAAAATCGGCAAACCGGTGGACCGCACGGAATGGGGAATGACGCCGCCGACAGTGAACGCGTATTACAACGCGAACATGAACGAAATTGTTTTTCCGGCTGGGATATTGCAGCCACCGTTCTTCGAACCGAAAGCCGATGATGCCGTAAATTATGGTGGAATGGGCGCTGTGATTGGCCACGAAATGACGCATGGCTTTGACGATCAAGGCCGGCAATTCGATGCATCCGGGAACTTACGCGATTGGTGGTCGCCAGAGTCAGCCGCGAAATTCAAAGACCGTTCCCAGGCAGTAGTGCAGCAGTACTCGGAATACGAGCCGATACCGGGCGTGCACATCAATGGCGAAATGACTCAAGGCGAAAATATCGCGGACATTGGCGGTGTGAAACTGGCGTATGCCGCGCTGCAAAAAGCGCTTGAGAAAAACCCGCAGGCACGTGAGCAAAAAATCGACGGGCTCACGCCAGAGCAGCGCTTCTTCCTGGGGTGGGCCCAGGTTTGGCGTGCCAATCAGCGCGAGCAAGATTTACGGCTGCGCCTGAATACGGACCCGCATTCGCCGACCCGTTACCGGTGCAACGGTCCGATATCGAACATGCCTGAGTTCGCGAAGGCTTTTAATTTGCCGGAGGATTGTCCGATGGTCCGTCCGCCGGACAAACGCGTTAATATTTGGTGAATGGACAACGCACGATCGACAGCTCGACCGTGGCTCATCAGGGCAAAACTGCGGGGCACAGCCGGGCTGTGATGAGGTTATCGGCACGACTGATCATCTCTTGGTTGTATTTCGCTGCCGTAATTGCGGCATGCGCCGCTGAAGAAGATAAGGAAACAGCCGACGCATTGCGTCGCGCGAGCGACGTTGTCCTCAAAGCGCGCAAAGCTTCAGACCTCGACGCGTCATTGATTGAATTACACCGCCTTGCTGCCGCTCCTGCGCGCTTCCGGTCGGGCAACCCCAAGCGAGAAAGCGGCGCGAACCGCCTGTATGACGCTGCACGTTTTCTGCGGCAATGGCAGAATTATCTCTGGGCCGTTGAAGGCGAAAAATTTGATAACGGGATCAGAATTCTGACCGATCTGGCGCAAACCGAGCAAAGTCCGCTCGATATTCCGCGCTCGAAGATTCTGGCGCGGGCGCGTTGGCTGGAAGGGCAGGATAGAACGCAGGCGGACAACTACGCCGCGCCCATTCTGCAAAGTATCCATTCACTCGACGATCTTCCCAAGGCACTGACGCAACTGAAATCGCGCCCGGCTTATAAATCACAAGCGCTATCGAATCTAGTTAACGGGCTCGAGGCGGTATGTAAGGCGTACCTCGCGTTCAAGGAGGGAGTGGCGACCACGCTGCCGCCGACATATTGGCAAACCGGCGACACCAACCAGATCGTTACGCGTTTGCGCGCCGAACTGTTGTTGCTAGTCCTGCCGCGAATTCTTGGAGTTGAACAGACCGACCCGCCAAAAACTGGCGAAACTGTCGAAGATTACCTCATGCGCATGCGCGCGGCCGCTGTCGCGCGTCACGATTTCGAATTGCTCAGTCGCACCATTTCGGCAGCGAGAGAGATCAGCTCCAGTATTGCTGGGCCGGGCCAGAGTTTGATCGGCCAGGATTACACCTCCTTCCTTTACTGGCGCGAAGGTCAAAATGCCGAGCGAGCGAAACGCTTTTTTGAAGCGGCGCTGGCGTATCGGCGCGCGTTGAGCTCAGCCACACCCGCCATTCCCGTTGAGTTCATTGGACAACGATTGGACGCTATCGAGAAAGAACATCCGGGGGAGTTTAGACAGGCGACTGACCTCATTCGAAGATACGATGGCCGTGACATTACGCCGCGCTCATACGGAACGCCTGGCGGATTGACAATCCCGGCCGTCAGTCCACGACCGACGCCGCTGCGAACCCCGTCACCTACGGCATCGTCAACGCCATAACAACATCGACGTTCATTCTTTCACAATCTTTCCGCCCCCGCGATTTGTCATTCCGATCGAGCGAGGAATCTCAGAGTCAAACGTGGTGGTGACGCTAGAGAACATTTGTGTGACGCTCGATCTTGTGGGAGGTGCTTCGCTTCGCTCAGGATGACCGCGCGAATTTATTCGCGAGCGATCTTCCCGCCCCGCATTCTTGTCATCCCGAGCGAAGTCGAGGAATCTCTCTCCTCTCTACAACGTGTCACTCCTTAGCCACTTTCCCGCCCCAGGAAAGAACCTTCGCTTTCGCGCCAGCGGCTTCCGCTTCCTTAATGTTGCCGGCGCGATTGTAGAACAGCGAGAGACTTGTCCAACCGATCTGGTCGTTAGGCCGAAGTTCCACCGCTTTTTTCCCCGCTTCGATTGCTTCCGGAAAACGCCCCAGTTTCATCAGAGCCATGCCAAGGGCGTGCCAGCCGTCGAAAAAATCCGGGGCGATCTGAACACAACGCCGGTATTTCTCCACTGCACTTTCCAAATCGCCGACGGCGAGATCGCCGTTCGCGTCGTCAAAGATTTCGTCGAGCGTATCCACGCCGGCCTAGCCTTTTGCAAATTGCACGTTGGCCGCCTGCTGCCGTTCACGCAGCCATTCGTAAAAAACAATTTGTTCTTTGCTTCCTAAGAGCCGCTTTTCAAACGCGGCTTTCTTCCCGCGATCGTTTGCATCCGCCGACGGCTCGCGCTTCTCCAACACAGCGACGAGTCCAGTGTTGTCCGCGGGGAGAAAGTCGCTGATCTCGCCCGCATTCAAGTATGCTACGGCATTTTTTACCGCCGTAAGATCGGCCTGCTCCTGCTTTAGGTCTTTGTCTTTGGCCTCCGTTGATTCGTCAAACAGGGAAAAAGGTGGAACCTTCTCCACCTTTACTCCCGCCTTTTGAATCGCAGCTTCGAGCGGCTGGCCAGATCTGGTCGCTTCGCGCAGCTGCTGAACGATCTCCGCGCCTTTCGTTGACATCAGCTCGCGTGATCGAGAGCTTTTGATGGCATCCACGATCTTCGGTTTCGCCTCTTCAATTGTAAGTGGACGCGCCTCGACAATCCCGGCGAGATGCAAAATATAAAACCCGTCCGCCACCTGGATTGGATCGCTGTTCGGCTCCTGCATCGATAGCTTAAACGCAGCGGCGCCAAGTTGCGGATCGACATTCAACTGCGGATCTGGCGCTGTTGCGGTGAATTCACCGGTTGTCCGGACCGGCAACTGAAATTTCGCAGCTGCCCGCGTGAAATCCGCGCCTTTTTCCAAGAGTGCCTGGGTGAAATCGTTAGCGCGATCGGAAAGCTCCTGCAAGGTCTCGATACGCTCTTTGCCAGTCAATTTCTTTTGCTCGTCAGTTAAAGCCAGACTGACAAACTCGACCTTGCGTTTCTCATCGCTTTTGAGCTCAGCCTTGTGCGCTTCATAATACTTTTGCGCATCCTCATCGCTGACTTGAATATCCTTGGCAAAATCGGCAGGCCGCAGCCGAATCAGGCTCACATACAATTTGTCGTGACCCCGTGCGTAATCCGCGTCGATCTCTGCTTGTGGGACTGAGACGCCGGCAGCCAGGAGTTGTTTAATTTGATTCAAACAAAGCTCATCGCGAACCAGTTGCTCGATGTGTTCCTCGTTAAGACCATTCGGTGCCAATGCGTTCTGGACAAAATCGCTGAATTTCTTCATGTCGAAGCCCGCCTCGCCCTGAAAAACCGCCAATGTGCGCACGACATTAGCGATCTCGGAGGGATCTGGACGAATGCCGAGCCGGGCCGCTTCGTGACGCAGGACCAGCAAATTCAAAATGAATTGAACGTAAACCTGGTTCTGTTTCTGTTTGTCGTTCTGGTCTTGGTTGGCACCCGGCACCAGATTTTGTACAAGATCAGACATGCCAAGAGCCTGCGCCAAGCTGAATAACCGCACCGTTTGCTGGGCTTCCAGCATCGAAACGTTGCGATCATAAATGCGAGCAAATTGATCGGAGCGCATCGCGCCGTAATCCGGCCGTTGCACGAAATAGAAGACGAACGGAATCGCGAGAATGGCGATCACAATCATCAGCCAGTGGCGATGCTTGCGCAGTAACTTCATCATAACGGAATAAATTGTAGTGGCGGCTGTCCTCAGCCGCAAATCTGTAGCCGTCGACCTCCGGACGGCGCGGTGCGCCGGATATATGCAATGTCGTCGCCGCGCTCGCCGCGGCGAGCGGCTACAAGGCTTTCGCTGTCTCGCGAATCATCTCCCACGCCGCACGCAAGTGCTGTTCCGTTGTGAGCACGTTGCCCAGACCGATCCGCATGACGATGCGACCGCGCAATTTCGTTTGCGTAAGATAAGCGCGCCCCGATGCATTGATTCGCTCCACGATCTCGCTGTTGAAGTTGTCGATCTTATTTTCATCCCGCAGTTGCGGGATAAAGCGGAAACAAACTACGCCCATGCTTACCGGCGCGGCGAGCTCGAAGCGCTTGTCGATCTTGATCCAATCGGCAAAAAGTTTCGCCAGGCGCACACATTCGCGAAGGCGCGCGGCCATTCCTTCACGGCCGAAGCTGCGGAAAATCATCCATGCTTTCAGGGCGCGAAATCTGCGGCCAAGTTGGATGCCGTAATCCATGTAATTCTTCTGCGCTTCGACCGTGTCGCCGCGCAAATATTCCGGCACGAGTGTGAAGACGCGCCGCAAGCGCTCGAGATCGCGCACGTAAAGGACGCTGAAATCCAGCGGAACGAAAAGGGTTTTGTGCGGATTCACAACAATCGAATCGGCTTCGCTCCAACCAGCAGTGAGCGATTTGTATTCCGGCAGAATGGCGAAGCCAGCGCCATACGCGCCGTCGATGTGTAGCCACATCTTGTTTTCGCGGCAAACTTTCGCGATCTCGGGAACGGGATCGACGCTCGCCGTCGATGTTGTGCCGACGGTCGCAACCACCGCCAGTGGTGTGAATTTTTCGCGAACATCATGCGCGATCATCTCACGCAATGCGCGCACGTCCATGCAGAGGAGTGCGTCAACCGGAACGCGTTGCACGTTTTCTTCGCCGAGCCCGAGTGCAATCGCGGCCTTTTCCGCCGAGCTGTGCGCTTGCTCGGAAGCATAAATGCGAAAGACCGGCGCGCCCACGCCGATCAGCCCGTGTTTGCGCACGGACGGCGCAGCCTCTTCGCGCGCTACCGCGAGCGCGTGCATCACGCCGACCGACGCGGTATCGTAAACCACGCCGTCGAATTCCTTCGGCAACTGTATCCACTGCCGAAGCCAATCGATGACCAGCGTTTCAAGTTCCGTCGCGGCTGGCGATGTGCGCCAGGTCATCGCGTTCACGTTCAGCGGCGCGGTAATGATCTCGCCGAGAATTCCGGACGCAGTCGTCGTCCAGCCGAAGTAACCAAGAAACATCGGATGCCCCCAATGCACCATTCCCGGAACAATGAGACGATCGACATCGGCGAGGATTTTCTCGAATGGTTCGCCGTCCTCGGGTGGTTGCGCCGGGAGCGCCGCCAGAATTGCGCCCGGCTTATCGTTAGGTGCAACGCGCAACGACCCAAGCTTCTCCCGATAATCGGCGATCCAATCCGCGAGTTTGTGTAACTGCTTGCGGAATTCCTCCGCCGGAACGTCGCCAAGTGGTTGTCGATCTTTCATTCGCGGAATACGGCACCGTGGTTTCTGTAGCCGCCGCCCTGTGGGCGGCGCGACGCGCGGATGTTTAACACCTTCGCGTCGCGCACCCGCCTTCGCGGTGCTACGGCGTGGCAAGCAGCGAAGCGGCTACAGTTCAAAAAGCAAATCCAAAGCTGAAATGGAACGCGCCGAAATCTTCATCGGGGCGCGGATCAGGGTTGACTCCGTAATCGAGACGGATCGGACCGATCGGAAGTTTGTAACGCAATCCGGCGCCGATGGCATAGCGGAGATCGTTTAGACCGAGTTCTTCTGATGTCGGCAGGAGGTTGCCCGCATCGGTGAAAACCGCGCCCTGCAATTCTCCGAGAATCGGGAAATTGTATTCGATGTTGAATACCGTAAAAAATTCGCCGCCGATGGGATGTCCTTTGTTATCGTGCGGCCCAAGTTCGCGTTCGCCAAAACTTCGCACGCTGTCTGCGCCGCCATTGAAGAAGCGTTCGTCGATGGGAATCGCGGTCGCTTCGGCGGGACCACTCACGGTGAGTGAATGAATAATGCCCCCACGCGCGCCGAATGCGATCAAGGACTGCTGGAACCAACGCTGTAAGGGAGTACCCGGTTGATCTTCCACCACACCCGGCGTGAGCACTTTCGGTCCAAAGGGCAGGTAGTAGCCCACCCGCATCGTGCCGCGGATAAATTCGATGTCACTTCCGAACGCGTTCGAAGCCAAATCCAGCGTATTACTGACGAGAAATCCGCGCGGCGTCACGTACGGGCTCTCCCGCATATCAAGCGTGTTCGTCAATCCCAGTGTGTTCACCAAATAATCGGTCGAACCGAGGAACTCCGACTTGATGCCATCGCTGGTTATCTTCACATGACGAACCGCGAAGATCAGGCCAGCCTCGTCGTATTTTGTAAGCTTCCGAGTCAGTTCGAATCGTCCGCCCAATTCGAACTTTGAGTAACCATCGAAATCGAAAGTGAAGGCAGCCAGGCGGGCTCTGAAGGCAAAATCCGTATCAAAAAAAAACGGATCTTCATACAAAATCTCGCCCTTATAACTGCGCTGCGAGACCTCGACCGATGTGGTCACCGGCCGGCCATAACCAAAAAGATCGCGATCTCGGTACTGCACGCCGAAGATGCCGCCCTCGAACGTGCCGTATCCGATGGAAAAACCGAATTCCTTACTCTTGGCCTCTTCTGCCGAAATATCCAGCCGCAGGAGATGTCCATCGACGGGGACTGGTTTGATCTGAAGGACATTGAAAAGCCCGGTGCGCATCAGCGTGCGAAATCTTTCGTCGAGAACGTCCGGGCTATAAGTCTTGCCGTTCAATCTATTGAAGCGTTTGGTGACATAACTGGGATGCAGCCGGCTAAGACCGCTGACCGTCACTCCGTCAAAATGGTAAACCGGTCCAGCAGCGATGGTGATCTGCACCGGCACTCGACCATTGACTGCTTCCTCCGGTGCGCCGGTGGCCACAACTTTGACATCGTAATAACCGCGCGCCTTGAAATATGCCTGGAGACGCCGCGGAATATCGGCTATACGCGCGTCGGTATAAGGCCGCTGCAGGAGATCAAGCATCTGCCCGCGTAGCGTTGCGGCATCGTAAATCGTATGTCCGCTAAACGAGACACTGCCGAAGAAATATTGTCGTCCTTCGTGAATTGGGACGACCACGTCCACGTCACTGCTTTGCCGGTGAAAGGTGTAACGCGGCGGATCAACTACGACGTCCAGAAAACCCTCGGCGACATACAACCGGCGCACCAAGTTGGCTCCCTCCTGCATATCAGTCGCAACAAAGGGCAAGTTTTTCTCCAGCTTTGAATAGCGCTCCCGCGTCGGCCCAACCGCATACTCAAAAAGCTTGTCAGTTGGCTCGCGCACATTTCCATCGAAGAGGATAGTCCGCAGCGTAAACCGCGGACCCTCCGTAATATCGAGACGCAACCGGTTCTGCGATTCGATAGCGTAGTGCACGTTGATGTCGGCGTAGCCATGTTTGCGGTAAAAAACTTCGAGAAAAAACGCGAGGTCGTCCGCACGTGCCGGACTTAACCCAAAATCCTCGATGGTGGTGATTTCCTCTTTTAAAGCGGTACGCAGTTCCTTTTCCTTGAAGGCCTGCTCACCGCGAAATTCAATGATGCTCGTTTGTTTCGCGCGTTTTTCCTGTTCTTTTACGACCGCCTGGTGGGCTTTTTGCCTTTCTTCGGGTCGCGTAACGTCCACCGCGCTCTGCGCTGCGACTTCAATTGCAAGGGCCACGCTTCCGAGACAAAAAATCACCCTGTGGCGCATCTTAGCGAAAGCGAATCAGATATTTTAGCATCCCGCGATACTCGCCTCCGAGTCCGACATCGCCAACAAGCACAAACTGGTCGTTGATCTTGAATCGCGCGCTGGCCTGCTGCTGGCCGGTCCGAGGATCGACCGTGCCCACGTCCAGGTCGAGACGATTAAAAAATGTGTTACTCTGGGTCGGCTCACCTTTCTTGAAAATTTTCCTGTAAAGTTGTTGCACCAGCAACATGCCGGCGCGTCCGGCCAGAACATTGCCGCGGCCGGATAATTCTGATCTAGTGGCGCCAGTGGCGATCAAAGAAATGATTTCTTCCTGTGCCAGCGGTGGCTCGCTTGTAAAAATAGCCTCGGGTGCCAGCAAAGTCCCATAAACATAGACGCGTACCGTGTAATCGCGGATAACAGACGTTCCCTGCAGATCAATCCGCGGGTTCATCGAATCGCTCGGATCAAAATAGAGAAAGCCTTGGGACACTTGCAGTCGGCTAAATGGTAATGTCGCTTCCACATTTTCCAGACGCACCATCCCTTGCAACTCCGGATGCAGCCCGGTGCCGGTCAACTTCAGATCGCTGATCGCCCCGCCGGTTGCCAGGTTGCCGCGAATGAGCACGGGATCTTTAGTTTTAATTGCTACATCAAATTTCCAATCGCGGAAGGGCGGCAGCGGGAAAGAAAAATCCGGCCGCGAAGACGGTGGCTCCGGCGCAGGCCGGCCCGGCAAACCGATGGGAATGAGGTCTATGTTTTTCAAAAACTGACTGTTCGTCATCGCGACGTTCCCGGCGACGTTTGCGCTCGCAAACGGTCCCGTTACTTTAATATCTGCATCCGCGCGCGCCGTCAGTGTGTCGTTTCGCGCGACAAGCGCACTATCCGCCTTTAACTGCAGATCCATCATCGGCTCTGTCAATCTTGGGAACTTGACGCCGCCACTTACCGTGAACTTCCCGCCGGAAAGTTCTCCGCCGAATTGTTGAATCGTTAGCGCGTCGCCCGCAAAATTGATCCGGGCTTTGAAATTATTGAGCGCAGGCAACGTCACATTGGTGGTCCGCGCCACATTAATCGTTATGTCGCCGGAGCCGCTCAACACAGGTTGTCCAATCGTTCCCCGCACATCGACATCGAGCCCAAGATCGCCATCGAGTTGTTGAACGTCGGGCATGAATTGTCGAACAAAATTCACCGAGCTGCGCGGCAGCCGGGCTTTCCCCGTGATTGGCGTTTCGTCGGGCAATTTTCGCGCACGCGCAATTTTCGGTATGTCAAAAGGCATGTTTGCGGTCAATTCCAGCGGTTGAATCCTGGTCTGTTGCAGCTTTCCCGAAAGGGCCAGTTGATCGTGTGTAACTTGTGCGGCGAGATCAAACGTTGCCGGCTCCAGTTTTGGGAATTGCTCGCTTCGCAAGTCGCGCATCTGAACGTCAAGCCGCGCGCTTAAGTCGGCAATTGTTCCCTGCGCATCGAGCTTAATATTCGCGATCCCGGCCGCCATCGGCTCGGCTCCGACGTCTTTAAAGAATCTTTTTATGTCGATGTTCTCCGATTGAAAGTTCGCGAGGACTTTGCCATTAGACGGGAACACGGGAGCGTTGGTCCCGAGATTTCTCCACACCAACGGGATGGAAATATACCCCGCCGCGAATCTTGCCTTGCCCTGGTCAAGTTGAATCTTGCTAATCTCGAGCGTTTCGCCTTTTGCCTGTGCGATTGCCTGAAAATCCATGTTGCCGGTCGCGAAAAAGATAATCGGCACATCGAGGCCGTCGGGCGAATACAACGCATCGATATTCGCTTGAAGCGATTGCAAATCGCCGTAACGGCCCTTCTCCAGAACGAACTTCAGTTTCCCTGAATTCTTGAATGTTTGCGCATTGCCGTTCCCTTCCCAATCCAAAGCGAATGAGCCCGCCAGCTCATTTTGATTGCCGGAAACACTGAGCAGTGGCCGAAGCGACGACAAATTCGCGACACGCGCGGAAACCTTGCCGCTATAATGATAGGGCCGTCGCAGGTTTAGAGTCCCAGTTGCATTAAAGAAATCAGTGTCGTTCAGAATCGCGCTGCAATCGTTCAGGTAGATTACGTTGTTCGAAATCGAACACTGCGTGTTTAGTTGCCGGAAAACCAAGTCCCGCATCCCGAGGTTCGACCCAGAAATCGACACTTGTCCGTTGGCAGCCTCTTGTTTCCACGTGATCTGCGCCGCCATTTGCAATGGCCCGCTCAATCTGTTGGGGGAATCTGAAACCCAGAAGTCGCCGGCTTCGGGCGCATTCAAGGCAACATCCAGCTCCGCGGGCTGTGAAGAAAATTTGCCAACCTCCTTCGGAAGCCAGTATCGGCCGCGAACATTTAGTTCGTTCTGATTTCGCCGCAGATTCAACCGGTCGAGCCCCAGGATATCGTCACTCCCATTAAGTGATCCTTCTGCTGAATCAATAACGTAATCCCGGTAGTGTATGTTGCTTAAACCGAACTCCATTGCGGTGTGAAGATCTGCAAACCACGGCTTTCCTGCTGTTGTCGCTGTGCCCGCTGTAGCCGGGATCGGCGATCCCGGCAGACTCTTGGGCGCAGCAATTATCTTGGACGCGCGAAGCGTGGCGTTGAGTTTCTCAACTGTTCCCTCTGGAAACCCGACCGCGCTCGCAGTCACCCCAAGATTTGCGTTTATCTTCGCATCGACGATGTCGATCTTGCCGTTGAAAAGGGCCGAGCCGGTCAATCGCACCGGCGTTCCCGCGGTCAGCTGCTGCAGATCAAGCGCCGTACCCGCAATTTCCAGTGTCGCTGGCGTACGACCAAAATCCTTGATGGCCGAAGGCAGTTCGATTGTCCCGTGAAGGTGAAATTCGTTTTTGTCCTGAACGATGTCGGCTGACCGTAAAGTCGCTCTGCCCTGTTCTGCAGACACTTCAACAACGCCGCTATTGAAATCGATTTCCGGCCGATGCACATCGCTGATCTGCAGCGACATCGTTCCGCTCCAAGTGCGCGGCACATCCATCACGCCCGTTCCATCGAGAGCGAGGCGCTCGATTTCTCCAGAGAGAGAGCCGGCCGGGAAAATCAAAAATTTGTTCAGCGACTCCGCCGCCACCTTTTCAGCAGCCACATGTATCTTCGTATCCAGCGAAGATTGTGTTTCTGTTAATGTGGCCGACGCCGACAATTCGCCACCACCGATGGCGCAAGTGAGAACGATCGCCAGAGTGTGGGCGTCGATATGCGAAGCATCGACATTCAGAAGATGAATTTGCTCCTGATCGCTCAGAACCAGATCGCGAACGACTAGGTTTTTATTCGTGTAAGAGGTTTTTCCTGAAATTTTGGACCAGCTGTCCCCGGCGGGCAGCTGCAAGTTCTCGATCCGCACTTCGCCCGGACTGCGTGGATTTAGATCAACGTCGACATGCTCGGCCACCAAATCGTGCGGCTGCTCTCTAATGATGAGCGTTGCGTCCGCCAGTCGGATTCGTTCCGGAAACAGTTTCGTCAATTCAACTTTTGGCGGGGGCGGCCTCCGCGGAGCCTTGGACGGATTTAAAACAATGCGCGCCGAACGCGCTTCCACATTATCGAGTAAATGGGAGAGACCGTGTCGCGCGAGTCTAAACAGACTGTAATCAACGTACAGATAGTCGATATCGATCGATTCAATTTTTGTAGGTCCAACGGCAAACGCGTGGAGATTCCGAACGGTTAGATTGCTAAAAGGATTGCCTTCGAGACGAAAATCGGCCTTCAAGTGTTCTCGGGCGGCGTAACGCAATACAACCTGCCGGCCGATTGCTAATAGAATTGGACGATGAAAAATTGCGAGAAGCGCCACGCATGCAGCAAGCGCCGTCGCTGCACGGCGCCACCCGCGTCGGTGCGTCTGCACCTCTGCCTGACGGTCTTCGGCCACCAGAGCGACTGTATTTCCACCCTAACAAAGAGCAAAGAGGAAAAGGCTCTGTTCGCTTTACTGTTTGCCTGCCTACTTCGGCGTTGCGCGTCAACCCGTCTGGCGTCACGCTTTGCCGGGCACCGACGATGAATCCCGATAAACTCTTCGATTATCTCGACGGCAGATTGCCCGCGGCCGAACGCGCAGCGCTCGAAGAGCAATTGATCTCGGACCGGCAATTGCAACGCGAGCTGGCGGTCGCGCGCCGGATTCACACAGCCATGGGCGGCGATTCTCGCGAAGTTCTGTTGCCGATTCAGGCGGATGTAACGGAGCAAGGTCGCAAAATGGCGCTCCGCGTGGGCGCGGCGTTTATCATTCTCATGGCTGTTAATGTCGGCATCGGTCTCTGGTTAATTGCGCGACATGAGAGCAAGAACCCAAATCGGTCCCGGCTTGAAGCGCAAACGCGGCAGCAAATAACGAGATCGCTCGAGCAGGCTGCCAGAGTGGCGCTCACGCCTCTGCCATCATTGGGTGTAAGCGAGATCACAATTTCGGCCGCGCCGGGGCGGCTGGAGACTGTGGCCGACGACGTTGTTGCTGTAGCTGGCAGGCTGGGCGGTTCTGCGATGAAAGGATTTCCAGATAAACATCGCATCGGCGTGCTTGTCGATCTTCCATCGAATCGCGAATCGGAATTTCGTACTACGATTGCTTCAATCGCCGGGACGTCAGCGGGGTCAGCGAGCCTGGCCACTCCGGGATCAACGACCCCGGCTACAGCGGAAAAAAAGAACTTCGTTGTGCAAATTGCCGAGTCGCCGACCGAGCAACATTGATCGCCGAAATTGTTACAAAGCCAATTGATGCGATGATTGCGGTCACGTTCGCTTTGCCGGCGGAAAGCTCTGGATTCCTGCGTCGTCTCCACAAACAAACCAGAAGCAATCGCAACGGCGTCAGGCTGATCCACGGCGAAATCGATAACCGCGCGATTGAGGTTCTCCATACCGGCGTCGGAGAAAAGGTCTGCCGGGAGCGGATGGCAAACTTTCTTCGGGATCGAGAGTTCAGCTATTTGATCAGCGCCGGTTTTGCAGGCGCCCTTAACGATCGATTACAGGCCGGCGATCTCTTGATCGCGGCAAATTTCTCGACCGTTCAACTAACCGAAGCATACTCAGCCTTTTCAACTCTACCGATCCACACTGCCGATCTTGTGACAGTGCCGTTGATGATCGACTCCACCGAGGAGCGAACAAAGATCGCGCAGACCACAGGCGCGGCCGCTGTTGATATGGAGACAGAATTCATTGCGCGGGCCTGCGCCGAGCACGGGATTCCGCTGCTTTCGCTTCGCGCAATCAGCGACACGCCAAGTGAACCTTTCCCGGCCCCGTCGAATATTCTGTTCGACGTTGTGAACCAGCGAACCAATCTCGTGAAGCTGGCAGCGTTTTTCTTGACGCGTCCGAAGCGTGTTCCACGCCTGATTCAGTTCGCGAAAAGGATCGCGCGCGCTCGAGAAACTTTGGCGAGCGCAATTGTCGATGTAGCCACGGCTCTGTGAGCCGTCGACGTTATCTCGTTTCGTTACTCAACCGGCCACAGGCCGGTGGCTACAGATTCAGCGGGCAGGCTCGATGTGGACGAGCACATCGGCAATACGTGAATCGCTTTGCTGGATTGCCCTTTTTACTTGATGCGCGATCTCGTGCCCTTCATACACGGAAATGCTGCCGTCGACTCCGACATGGAGATCGACATAAAAATCCAGCCCCATTTTGCGGGCACGGCATTTCTCCACGTCGATCACGCCAGGGACCGATCTGGCGGTCTGGCGAATGGACCTGACAATTTTGCCGCGCGGCGCGGTATCCATGATCTCATAAAACGCCGGTCGCAAAAGCCGAATGCCATTTGCGGCGATGACGGCGCAGGCGAAAAGCGCCGCCCAATCATCCGCGCTTTGCCAACTACTGCCGCCGATCAGGGCGATGGAGATGCCGATGAATGCGGCGGCGGACGTAAGCGCGTCGCTGCGATGATGCCAGGCATCGGTTTGCACGGCGGTGCTCTCGACGTGGCGCCCGATGCGGTTGACGTAACGGAACAAAATCTCTTTTACCACGATCACCACGATCAATATCCCGAGCGTGAATGGCGCCGGTCCGTGGTGCGGCGTCAAAATTTCGCGCACGCTTTGAATTGCCAAACCGAATGCGGCCGCGAGAACACCAATGGCCACAATCATCGCGGCGATCGGTTCCGCCTTGCCGTGTCCGTAGGGATGCGTTTCATCTGGCGGACGGGCCGCGAATTTCAATCCGCCCCAAATCACGAACGAGCCAGCGACATCGAGGGCGGACTCGATGCCGTCGGCGATCAGGACGTAGGCGTGACCGAACAAACCGCCGAGAATTTTCGCCGCGGCGAAAATCAAGTTCACAAGCATGCCGAAAAGCGCGACGCGCGCCCCGGTTTGCAGATTGTTTGCGGAAGCCTGAGGATGCAGCGCCGAAGTCATCGATGAACAAAAGTATAAACGCAGCCGTTTACGAAAGGCACGGAAATCCGGCGGATGTGTTGCGTGTCGAATCGCGGCCGCGGCCAACGGCTGCGGCGCATGAAGTGGTGGTGGAAATGCGCGCCGCGCCGATCAATCCGGCCGATCTGAACCAGATCGAGGGAAAATACCCGGTACGGTTTCCTCTTCCAGCTACGCCTGGATTCGAAGGCGCCGGAGTAGTTGCCGAGCTCGGCGCAAACGCGTCAGTAATTCCTGCCGGCACGCTTGTAATCCTGCCACACAATCTCGGCACCTGGCGCGAGGCCGTTGCGGTGAAAGCGAGCGAGCTGGTGGCGGTTCCGTCGGGAATCGAGCCATTGCATGCCGCGATGTTGAAAATCAATCCGATGACGGCCTGGCGTTTGCTGCATGACTATATCGATCTAAACAGAGCAGATTGGCTCATTCAAAATGCGGCCAATTCCGCTGCGGGGCGCGCGGTGATTCAAATTGCGCACGAGTTGGGTTACAAAACGGTGAATATTGTTCGCCGCACCGAACTGATCGATGAATTGCGCGCCGACGGCGGCGACGTCGTTCTTGTCGATGGCGAAAATCTTCGTGAGGACGTAAAAAATGCGACGGGCGATGCACCGATTCGTTTGGGATTGAATGCGGTCGGTGGAGACAGCGCGCTGCGTCTGGCAAATTGTCTCGCGCCAGGATCGACCCTGGTAACATTCGGCGCGATGAGCTTGCAGCCGCTGAAGATTCCGAACGGCCTGCTTATTTTCAAAGACCTGCGATTCCGTGGAATTTGGATCAACAAATGGTACGACAACGCGACGATGCAGGAGCGAATGGATGCGTTTCGCCAGCTCTTCGAAATGGCAAAACGCGGATTGTTGAAAACGAAAGTGGAGAAATCTTATCCGCTGAGCGAAGCGAAAGCCGCAGTCACGCATGCCGCGCAAGGGAAACGCAGCGGCAAAATCATTTTTGAGTTTGCCGCGTGATTTTGATCCGCTAAACACGCGAAATGACAGCAAGAAAATTCAGCGCCTGACCGTTTTATTTAAACAAAAGGTAACGAAGGAAGCAAAATTGCTGAGAGTTTCCATTTATTTGTGTTCGTTTCCTTCTGTTCACGCCTTGCGAGAACGTAGCTAATTAAGCGATGGTCACAGGGCGCTGCTACCGAACACAAGTTCGACTATCGCGATGCCGAAAGTAATCGTTGTTGGCGCGGGGATTAACGGCGTTACGGCCGCGATCGAGTTAAAGAAACGCGGACACAAAGTTATTCTTGTTGATCCGGGTCCCCTGCCGCATCCGCTGGCTGCCTCGACCGATATCAGCAAAGCAGTCCGCGCGGCGTATGGCCCGGATGAGGAATACACAGCGCTGGCCGAACGCGCGATCAGCCTCTGGCACGCATGGAATAAAGAATTCGACGTTGAGTTATATCACGAGGTTGGTGTGATGTGGGTGCGCCAGGGGGAAATGAAGCGGGGCGATTTTGAATACGAAAGTTTCAAAATATTAGAACAACGCGGACACAGGATTGAGCGCATGAACTCGGCGCGACTGTGGAACCGTTTTCCAGCGTGGAATCCGGAACTTTATCGGGATGGCGTTCTTGAGCTGGAAGCCGGCTATGCGGAAAGCAGTCTGGTAGTTGCGACGCTGATTGAGCGCGCCAAATCGCTCGGCATTGAACTGCACCAAGGCGCCAGATTCTCTGAGTTGGATGAAGGCGACGATTGCGTGAAAGGAATTGTGCTCGCTCGCGGGCAGCGAATTTCGGCCGATATCGTCGTAGTGGCTGTCGGCGCCTGGACATCCTATGTCTTGCCATTCACACAGAAATTTTTCCGCGCGACTGGGCAACCCGTCTTTCATCTGAAGCCTCGGCAACCTGAACTGTTCGCGCCTGAACGATTTCCGGTTTTCGGCGCAGATATTTCGACGACCGGTTATTATGGATTTCCGCTGAGCCGCGAAGGCGTTGTGAAAATCGCGAACCATGGCCCCGGCCGCGAAATGTCTCCCGAATCTTCGAAACGCGCCGTCACGCCTCAAGAAGAACAGAATCTGCGCGAGTTTTTATCATCGACATTTCCGGCGCTCGCCGACGCGGCGATTGTATACACACGTATTTGTTTGTACTGCGACACGAACGATGGACACTTTTGGATTGCAGCCGATCCGGAGCGTCGAGGATTAATTGTCGCAACAGGCGATAGCGGACACGGATTCAAGTTTGCGCCGGTCCTGGGCGAAATCATCGCGGACGCAGTCGAGGGAAAATCTAATCCGCTGTTGCAAAAGTTCCGCTGGCGACCGGAAATCCACGCCGGAGAACAAAAAGAGGCAGCGCGATTTGAGAGAGAACCGTAGCCGCCTACCTCGCACCGTCGCCGAAGCGCTTTGGCGCGCAGGAGGCTGGGCGGCGCAGCACGGTAGAGGTTAACCGATCAGCGCCGCGTTTCGCAGAGTGAAACGTCTATAGCGCATCCTACGCTTTTTGCGCGGGTTCTTTCCTGGGCTGGCGTTTTACCAGCGTGATCTGCTTGATGCGCGCGGAATCGGACGGGCTCCAGGTTGCCACGTCTGGATCGTCTTTGAAAGCGTTGTGGACAAGACGCCGTTCGTAAGAATTCATCGGCTCGAGCTGAAGCGAACGACCGGTTATGCGCACGCGGTCTGCCAATTCTCGCACGCGCTGCACGATGCGATCTTCGCGCATGGAACGGTAGTGCTCGCAATCGACGATCACTTTTTCAGCATCCTTGTCTTTGGCTTGCAACAGTCGATTAAGCAAAAACTGGATAGCATCGAGCGTCTCGCCGTCACGCCCGATCAAGCGGCGGCTTTCCTCGGTATAAATCTGCAGCTTCAAGTTGCCGCCTTCATTCGTGGTTTCCTCGATTTGCACAACGAAACCGAGATAACCGAGCATGGTATCGAGCAGTTCTTTCGGGGTCATCATCGTTTTCGTTTTCCGGCCGGAACAACTTTTTCGAGCTTCGGCATGGGTTGATTCCTGTTCTGATAAAATTGCAAAATACTAAAAAGATTTTGAGCGGTGTAATACAATGCCAGAGCCGCCGCAAAATTGTAGCAGATAAATAAAAAGATCAGCGGCGTAAACATCATCACCCGCCGTTGTGTGGCGTCGCCGGTCTTTGGCGTCATGGCCATGAGCCAAATCTGCGTCGCGGCCATGCACAGCGGGATGATATTGATCGGCCAGCCAAGCAACGGCAAATGCGCCACGGTATCTGGCTGCGAAAGATCCTTTACCCAGAGAAACTTTGCGTTTCGCAATTCCACCGCCTGTCCGAGCATTTTAAAGAGGCCGAAGAAGATCGGGATCTGAATCAGCATCGGCAAACAGCCGCCGACGGGATTGATTCCGTACTGCTTGTAAAGCTTCATCACCTCCTGGTTCATCCGGGTCGGATCGTCTTTGTATTTTTCCTTCAACTCCTGCATTTTCGGCGATAGCGCGGCCATTTGGCGCATGGAACGGTTCGCTCTGTTTTGAATCGGCCAGAGTGTGAGCTTGATGATGGTGGTGAGGGCCAGGATGGCGAGGCCATAGTCATGCAGCCAGCTGTGGAGCAGGTTCATGAAGTTTAGGAGAAACTGGCACACCAGTTTGAACATCCCGAAGTCCATGATCTCGGCTTCATTATGCGGAAGTTGCGCCAGGCGATGGTAAAGTTTCGGGCCGACATAGATTTCGAAACGCGCGCTGTAGGTTTGGCCGGGCTGCAACTCAAAGCCTGGCATGCCGAGCGCTCCCTCAATGCCGAGCAATTTTTGGTCGGGCGGACGCTGGATATCGAAACGCCGGCCCCAGACCGCATCGGCCTTGGCGGTAAGAGGCGCAAGCAATGTCGTAAAAAATTGGTTGCTCACCGCAACCCATTCCGCGCCCGCGATATTTTCCTGGTAAAAGGGTCGCTCGGCGCGCTGGCCCAAACCGAGAAATCCGCTACCGCCACCAAACCAGCCAACATCGATGCCCTTCGCCTTTCCAGCGATGCACCACACCACTCGCGTGTAAGAAGGATAATCCTTCGAGTGAATCGGAGCAGCAGACCCGAGCGCAACAAAGTAACCCGCGCTTCGGTACGGTTCAGTGCCGCGATTCTCAAAGTCGACATCCATTTCAGCGACAAAGTTGTCTTTGTTCTCTGGAGATTGTTGAAAGAAGAACTTCTTCCGGATGGCGACCTGCTCGGCGGTCGTGTGCTCGAACCGCACTACGGAATCCGACTCCGTAGATGCGCTAAATTCGGGGAGCGCCGGTGCGGATGGTTGCTCAATGAGTGAGCCGATCGGTGCGCTCTCTGCTGAATTCAAGACAACGCGTTGCCCGTTTTCGCTGACCTGCTTAAGCAAGACCGCCTCCTTGATGCCACCTCCACGATTTGTAAGGCGCAGTTCGACGTCCGAATTGCGCAGCGTTTCTATTTTCTCCGGGAAGCTCGGAACTGGTTCGGCAGTTTTCGGCGCAACTTCAGCAGCGGCGGGCGGCGTTGGAGAAGCGATCGTTGCCGCGGGAGAAATCTGCCCCGGCGTAACATTGACCGGCGCAGGTCTTGGCGGCGTCTGTTTTACCAGATAGAGCTCCCACAGGACGAGCCCAATCACGCAAAGAACAACGACAATCCACGCAGTTCGATCCATAAAAAATCATGCCGGAGCGGCTATTCACAAACGTTGGAACAAAGACTTCCAGTCTGTGCGGCCAGCTTGTCCCCGCGGGCTTCGACCTTGCGCCACTCCTTTTCCGGCGGCGGCACCGGATCGTGTCCGCAACCGCCCCAGGGTTGGCACCGCGCCAGGCGCTTGAATCCCAGCCAGCTTCCACGGGCGACGCCATGTATCTCAATCGCTTCCAAAAAATACGCCGAACAGGTTGGCGTAAATCGACAGCCTGAACCGGGACCGCAAATCAAGGTGAGAAGCGGCGAGAACGTACATTGGTAAATGCGAATAAGAAAACGAACCAAACTGAGCATCAGAGCGCTAGGATAGAAGCGCGCTTTGCCAGACGCAACCATTCATCTTCCAGCACACGAGAACTCGCTTTCGGGGCATCGCGTCTGGCAATGAGCACAATCCAAAAGTCTTCCCGCAAATCATGCTGATGCTTGCGCACAATTTCCCGCAGACGGCGTCGAACACGATTGCGCACGACTGCCCGTCCAAGGCGCCGGCTCGTAACAAAGCCGACACGCGACGCGCCAGAATTTTGCACCGCGACAGCGGCGACCACCATGAACTTACCGCGCTCAGGATGGCCCCGTTGTTTTACGTGAGCAAACTCCGAAATGCGCGTTAAGCGCCGCGTTTTGGGGAAAGAAAGCGTGCGGGTTTGCAGCATGGCGATTTCCGATCTGCCGCCACAACATTACCGGCGCTGTGTCTGTACAGCAAAATCTTCCCTCGAAGAGCATTCGGGGGAAGACTCCGCAGGTGAATCGCCCGAAACCCTAGGGTGATGGCGAAGAAGTCGTCGTCGTACTGGACTCGGTCTTCGTGTCGCTGCTGGGAGCAGTTCTATTGATGGTCGTGTTCGTCTCCGTCTTGCTCGATGTAGCCGGAGATGGATTCACGATAGTTGTATTGCTTTCCTTTTTCTCGCTAGGCGGATTAGTAACGGTGGTCTCCCTTTGTTCGCAGGCCGACAACATTGTTAGTCCAGCTAAGAGGCAAATGTATCTTTTCATATTTCTGAATCGACTTTCGTGATGGGTTTAGCCGCAATTACGGACTTGGCGATTCAGCCGGCGAGGTGCCGGATTCTGCTGGTGACATACTCGTGGACTCTGGGCTGGTCGCAGCCGGGCTGGTTGTTTCCGTTGTTGTTGCCGGAGTCGTGGCAGCTGGGCTCGCCGCAGGCTCCGTAGTTTCGGTCTTTTGCTCGCACGCCGCAAGAAGCGCGGCACTGGCCAGGATGCAGATGTATTTTTTCATAGTATTATTGGAAAGGGCATATTGGTTTAATTGATTAATCGGAGCAAGGCGCTTTTTGGCCCTGCGGAAATTTATTTTTCAGCCGCAAATGCTTGATAGTCGCGGATTAAAACGGGACCTCGTATTTGAGACTATGCGCCTCAGCGACCGCGCGGCAAGTGAGCCGCCCGTCGCGCGTATTGATGCCACCAATCAAGGCGGGTTGTTTTTCGCATGCGCCTTCCAAGCCTGAATCGGCGAGCAATTCGATGTAACGGTAGGTAACGTTGGTAAGCGCCTGCGTGGCGGTGCGCGCGTAAGCCGCGGGCATGTTCGCCACGCAATAATGCGTAACGCCTTCTTCGACATAAACGGGGTCGAGGTGCGTGGTTGGTCGCGAGGTTTCAGCGCAACCGCCTTGATCAATGGAGATATCCACCAGCACGCTTCCCGGTTTCATTTTTTTCAACATCGCACGCGTGATTAACTTTGGAGCTTTTGCTCCTGGCAACAGCACCGCGCCGACTAGCAAATCGCAATCTGGCATCAACTCATGTAAATTCGCTTCGCTTGAATAGAGCGTGTTCGCGTTCGCCATCGCAAGATCGAGATAGCGCAACCGCTCGAGATCCACGTCAAGTATTGTTACATCGGCGCCAAGACCGGTCGCCATGCGGGCAGCATTTACACCTGACGTCCCACCTCCGACCACGACAACTCGTCCCGGCAACACTCCCGGCACCCCGCCAAGCAACACTCCGCTGCCGCCATTATATTTGGCGAGAAAATTCGCGCCCATCACCACCGACATGCGCCCCGCGATTTCGCTCATCGGTTCGAGCAGCGGCAAACGATTGTTGGTCTGGATCGTTTCATAGGCGACCGCTGTCACGCCGGATTTCAGCAATGCCTCGGTGAGCGATTTGCTCGCGGCCAGATGCAAATAGGTGAAAAGAATCTGGCCCTTGCGCAACAGAGGAAGCTCTGCCTCCCGCGGCTCCTTCACTTTCACAATCATGTCGGCACGCGCAAAAACCTCCTTCGCTTCAGCGACAATCTCAGCGCCGGCCTTTACGTAGGCTTCATCCGCATAACCTGAGCCGATCCCGGCATTTTTTTCCACCACTACCGAGTGACCACGCCGGACGAATTGATTCGCAGCCGACGGCAACAAGGCGACGCGCTGCTCCTGTTCTTTAATTTCTTTTGGGATACCGATGATCATCTAAGAAAGTGAATGGTGATAAGTGATCAGTGAATAGTGGTAAAGCGAAATCCAGAGACACGACCAGCTGAATTTTCTGTTCGCCGGTCACCAGTCACCGGTCACTGTTCACTAATTCAGTGACGGATCATCCGGCGCTGCCGCCAGCATTTTATACCACGGCCCCAAACTGCGCATGATATCGAACCAGAGTTTCGGCAGCCGATCGAGCTTGAGCACGGAGGGACTGGGCTTTTGAAGAAGCCATGCCTTTTGCTTCATCTCGGCTTCGAGCTGACCCGCTCCCCAGCCCGCATACCCCACAAACGCACAGATCGTGCCCGGGGTTTTCTGATCAACCGCATCGCTCGCCTCCTCCAAACCAACATTGTGATTGAGCTTGAGCCCTTTGCTTTTCTGCCATTCGAATGCCGCAAACATCAGTTGGTTTTTCCCAACCGGTCCGCCGAGAAAAACAGGCACGTCGGCAAGGTTCGCAGGCGGTGTCTCCGTGACGAGATCGGCGACCTGTCTGTCAAGCGGGCGATTAATGATCACGCCCAGGGCGCCGTCCTTTGGATCGTGCGCAGAAATAAAGAGCACGGCGCGCCGAAAATTCGGATCGAGCATATTGGGATGAGCGACTAGCAATGAACCCGCGAGGCTGCGTCGGGGTCGGTCATCCAGATTGCGCATGTAAAAACTAGAAACCTTGAAGAGAGCTTGCGCAAGCTGGATCACTTCGCTCGGTCGAAAGATCCGCCGTCGGCGCGCGGCGCAGCAATATCTTTCTTACAACCCGCGCGGCCTTCGGAAAATTTCATGCAAAATCTTGTTGCGACGAGCCAGAAGCTCGTTTAGTAGCCTCGAAGTTTTTCACGATTGTTCTGGGGGGAACAGCCGCCCTTCACGCCTATCGGGCGTGGGGGGCGGTACTTTTTTGGAGTAAACAAAAACTGCCAACGCTCAACGCCCAACATCCAACGTTAAAGATCCCACGAATAACCGTTGGGCGTTGGACGTTCGATGTTGGACGTTGGATGTTGAGTGCTGGAATCATCCGAGTTTAAAGAGGCGGCACCGTTGTCGCAGCGTTCCCTCATCGTCATTTGTCATTAGTCATTAATTCGCCATTCGTCATTCGTGCTTCGTCATTCCATTTCAAGATCGGGACGGATCTCCTGGCCAATTGCGTTCACGCTGATGGCGCTCATCATTGCGGCTGTCGTCCTGATCGTCTTCCTGCGGTTGGAAACTTGGCCAGCGCGTACAGCACAGCAAAGTACAGCCGGGCTCGAGAGGCTGGGTAAGGATTTGCGCGCTGCTTTTGTCGGCATCGCGCACCTGCAACCGCGCATCACCATCAACAACCGGGTTTACATGGAACAAACCGTGCCAGTGAGCGAGCTGGTGGTTCTATCACGTCGCATCGAGGTCGAACATGAACTGTTGCATACCTGGGTGGGCAGCTCCAAGCGGGTGAAGCTGCATGGAACATTCAACGTTAAAGCCGGCTTCGATTTGCGGCAGAATCTTTCAATCGATATTCGACCAAACGAAATCATCGTTCAGCTTCCGCCCGCTCAGATTCTGGGCATCGAGGAAGTCCAGCTGGAAGTCCTCGCGTTTGAAAATGGACTCTGGAACCGCATCTCCAGAGAGGATGTGCAAAGCGAACTGTCCATCTTGCCTCAGCTCGCCCGGGAAAAGGCGGCGGAGAGTGATTTGCGTGCTGAAGCCGAACGCGCACTGCAGAGACAACTCACCGAACGCATTCACGCGCGGCAGCCGTTGCATTTGGTTTTCATCAACGAGAAGAAAAGTGAATAGTGATGGGCGAATGGTGAAAGGTGTTCAATCGCCGAGCGTTTCACTAATCACCATTGACACGATCACGCCTTGCCAACCGATGCCGTTCAAGAATCGATTCTTTCTCGTTAGTCTGCTGATTCTGCTCGCGGCGCTGTTTGTGATGTGGCTTAGACCATTCGCCGTTTCCAATGGCGTTCGATCGTGGATTTGGTGGAAGGCCCGCCACGAAGGACTCATTGTTAACATCGACAGGGTCGACGCGCCGTTTCTGCGTCCGATCGTGGTCCGCGGCCTCCGAGTGAAGAGCACGCCAGAAAACGCATTCCGCATCGATCTCACCGTAACGCAAGCGAGCTTCGATTTGAATCTTAAGCGTATCCTGCTTCGGATGCGTGAGCACGCCATTCGCGATCTTACGATTCAATGCCTGCGCGGCGAATTACGCCGCAGCAATCCAGCCGGGCGAGTCGTAACGCAAAACGGTTGGACAACACTGCACAAATTGCTTCCCCAGAATATCAACATCGCCAGCTCGGACATTCGCGTTGAAGACGGGCCGACAATGATTTTGCTGCGAAATGGTTCTCTGTCCGCGAGCGAAACGGAAGCCGGGCGATTTGGCGCGGGTGAGGTCATGATTTCGTCGCCGTGGTTTCGTCAAACTTTTTCACAATTACGCGGTGCGACCAACTGGCAGAATAATCGCCTGACGCTCGCTGGACTCACCTTAACGCGTGGCCTCGACCTTCAATCTATTACCGCTGACTTGTCGCGTCTCGGTAATCAGCGTGTCGGCTTGGAATTTGATGCAGATACGTTCGGAGGAAAAATTCGCGGCAACATTTCAGATTCGTGGCGCTCGCAGCACTCCAATTGGAAGATCGCCGGTTCGGCCACGGACATTTCCCTCGCGCAAACGTCGGAGGCGATCGGATTCACCGATCGTGTGGACGGTTTGCTTCACGCTTGCAGTTTCACTTTTCGTGGAAACTTGACCGAACCGGCTCGGACAACGGCGTCGCTCTGGGCTGAACTAACCAGGCTCACCTGGCGGAATCGCACGGCCGAAAAAATCATGCTCGGCGCTGCGCTCTACAACCGGCAGGTCCAACTCCAGCAACTTTACATAAAACAAGAAGCAAACGAATTCACCTTGAGCGGCGAGGCCGCAGCCCCCTCCAACTCATCCGACTGGCTCAGCCCGGATTTTCGCGGCGATATTTCCGCATCAATCAACCAGCTTGGAGATTTCGCGGCTCTTTTCGGCGCAAACGCCGGCGACTTTGCAGGAAAGATCGCGATCGAGGGAACGATGAACACCCGCAATCGCAAATTTGGCGGACATCTTACATTCGACGGCGCTTCTCTCACACTTTTCAAAACCGCAATCGACACCTTGAGCGCGAAGCTGAATTTGAAAGCGACCGAGTTGGAGATTGAACAGTTGGACCTAAAGCGCAAGAACGACTCCCTCACCGCGCAAGGCAAAATCGACATGTCGCGCGAGCATAACTATTCGGGAGCGATCAACGCCATGGTTGATAATCTGGCCGACTATTTGTCGATCTTCCGCGGGCCAGTCAAAAACGACTCGAAACCGGCACCGGCGAACATTCAAGTAACGGTCACCTCCAATAAGTGGATGGCGCGCGGCGCGATCGGTCCGCCAAATTCGAGCCCGATTAATTTCACGGCCAATTTCCCTCTGCGCATCGGAACAGATTGGAATGCTTTCCTGATATCTCCGCTCAACGTAACGCTCGATTTCCCGTCAATCTTCCTCGCAAACACGCCCCAATTTTTTCACCCAGAAATTTTCCGCGACGGTATTCTGAGCGGAAACATTTCTCTTTCTGGAACATTGCAACATCCGTGGATTACCGGCGACGTGCAGCTCTTGAATGGAATATTGCAGAATGCTTCTTTCAATCTGACCGAAGCGAGCAGTCGCGTCTCTTTCACGGGAAATCGCGCGTCGCTGGACTTTCTAAATGCCACGACGAAAGACGTCGATCTTTCACTTTATGGGGAAATCGATTTCCAAGATGCAAGCGCCATCGCCATCAACATAACCGGAGCGACGCCGATCTTTGACGTAACGCTCCGCCCAATTGATTGCGTAAGCAAAATCGAGATTGGAGCGGTTACGGTAACGCTCGCGCCTGCAATAGCTGAGTTGGAGTTGCGGGGAGGGCTTTTTCGATCCGACTGGACCATCGGTTTAAAAGAACGCATTGGCACTCAATCCTTCGCTGCTTTTGACCTGAGCGGAACAGCCCGAAAATTTCCGCTCTGTTTTTCGGGCGCGAGCGCGGAAGGAAAAACATTATTGATTGGAGCACTCGCGCGCCCCGAAGCGCCTCGCGAGGTGATTCGGCCGAAAAAACGAACAAAACGGCGCTAGAGCGTCTAACCGGGCGCAACCTCGAAAAAGAGATCTTCCGGCCGGCTCCTGGTTACGCGCTTACGATTTCGCCGTCACAAGCCAGCGTGACAGCTTTGCCTCGAGATCGCGTGTAAGGTTGACGCGAAACTCCATGCCTGCGTCCAGGCGTAATGAATTGCCGTTTGCGCGATCAAACAGCAACCAAACCGGGCGTCGGCCCGGTGAGCTGGAGAGAATCTCGCGCACTTCGCGCAGTTCATCCCCCGTCGTTGCGGGAGAAAATTGCAAAAGCACCGCAGATTCCTGGAGTGCGTTTATCGATCTTTCATTCGCGCCGTTGGTTTTTTCCGGTGCAAGCGTCTTGATTTCCTGAGCCATGCCGCGAAGAGCGTCGTCGCGCTTGTCCAGCGTTGCTTTTATTTCAACGACCCGTCCGGCCACCAGCGCGTCTGAAATTTTCATATAAACCTCGTTCCAAACGACCACCTCGAGCATGTCCGTCAAGTCCTCGAGCCAAACGACCGCGAATGGTTTGCCTTCTCTCCTTGTAAACTTCCTTTCCACCTCCACAATCGCTCCAGCAATTTTAAATAGCGCGCGATCGTCGAGTTCGCCTAATGAAGCAATCGATCGATAGTTTTTTGCCGCGAACAGATCGACATACGCGTCGAGCGGATGCCCGCTGACGTAAAAGCCGAGGAGCTCTTTTTCGTACGAAAGCTTTTCATGCTCGCTCCATGGAGTAATCAACCTTTTCCTCGATGTTGCGGGGGCAGTTGTCTCGTCGAAGAGCGAAACTTGACCGGCAACGCGGTCCCGATGCGCAGCCGCGGATGCACCCAGCCCTTCATCAATACAGGCAAAAAGTTCGGCGCGCTCGCGGCCAAGAAAATCAAAGGCGCCCGCTTTTATCAGACTTTCCAGCATTTTGCGATTGGCGATGCGAGAACCCAGACGGCTGCAAAAATCCTGCAGCGAAGTGAAATCCCCTCCCCTTTCGCGCTCGCGAATTGCGGCTTCCATCGCGCTTTCGCCGACGTGTTTGATCGCAGCAAGACCGTAACGAATGGCCCTGTAGCCGGGTTCGGTGACCCCGGTCAGACTGCCGGCAACACCGATGCCGGCTACATTCTCCGGCGTAAATTTCAGGCCGCTTTTGTTAACGTCGGGCGGGAGGATGGAAACGCCCATGCGTTTGCACTCGCCGACAAAAACAGAAATTTTATCGGTGTTGTTGATCTCATTGCTCAGCAATCCAGCCATGAACTCGACCGGGTAATGCGCTTTTAGATAAGCGGTTTGATAACTGATCACGCCGTAAGCAGCGCTGTGGCTCTTGTTGAATCCGTAACCCGCGAATTTTTCCAGCAAATCGAAGATGGCATTTGCTTTTTTCTCCGCAATTTTGTTTGTGCGCGCGCAGCCTTCGATGAAATTCTTGCGTTCTTTCGCCATCTTCTCCTTATCCTTCTTGCCCATGGCGCGCCGGAGAAGGTCGGCCTGCGCAAGCGAGTAGCCGGCAAGTTTGCTCGCCGCAGCCATTACCTGCTCCTGATAAATCATCACGCCGTACGTGTCGGCGCAGATGTCTTCGAGCAGCGGATGCAAATATTTGATAGGCGTGATTCCCTTTTTCGCTTTCACATATTCGGGGATGAGTTCCATCGGGCCGGGCCGATAAAGCGCGATCAAAGCGATAATGTCGTCGAGCTTTTTTACATCGAGCTGCTTCGACAGACTCGTCATCCCGCCGGACTCCATTTGGAAGAGGCCGATCGTTTCGCCGCGGTTATAGAGGGCGAACGCCGCTGGGTCGTCGAGCGGAATGTTCTTCGGCGAGAAATCTGGGTCTCGTTTGTGAATGAGCGCCAGCGTGTTCTCGATCACGGTTAGCGTTTTTAATCCGAGGAAATCCATTTTCAGCAGCCCGAGATCGTTGAGAGGTCCCATCGGGTACTGGCTGATGACGTCGTTGCCTTTCACGTCGCGACAGAGAGGGATGTAATCAGACAAATCCCGATCGGCGATCACCACGCCGGCAGCGTGCACACCGGCATTACGCGATAAACCCTCAAGGACTTTCGCATAATCAAAAAGCTGGCGGGTTGCTGGCTCGGTCGCGACCGCTCGTTTCAATTCGGAATTCTTCTCCACGGCGGAATCGAGAGTGATATTTAGCTCGTTTGGGATCATCTTCGCGATGCGGTCGGCATCGCGATAGCTCAAGCCGATCACGCGTCCGACATCGCGCACCACGCTCTTTGCTTTGAGTTTCCCAAACGTGATGATCTGCGCGACCCGGCGTTCGCCATATTTCTGACGTACGTACTCGAGGACTTCGCCGCGGCGTGCCTCACAAAAATCGACATCGATGTCCGGCGGTGAAACGCGGTCCGGGTTTAAAAACCGCTCGAAGATCAATCCATATTGGAGCGGGTCGATGTCGGTGATTCCGAGAACGTAAGCGACTATCGAGCCCGCGGCCGATCCGCGCCCGGGCCCAACAGGAATCCCTTTCTCTTTGGCAAAATGAATGAAATCCCAAACAATGAGCAGATAACTGACAAACCCGGTTTTTTCGAGGACACCCAGCTCATAATCAAGCCGTTCGACTAACTCTGAGTCGTTCGTCGCACGTTCGCCGTACCGTTCGCGCAGGCCCTTGTAACAAAGTTCCCGCAAATAGCCTTCACGCGTTTTCCCGGGGGGCGCCGGATATTCAGGATACTTGGAACGCCCAAATTCAAGATCGACATGGCAACGTTCTCCAATCTCCAGCGTATTCGTAATGGCTTCCGGGAAATCGCGAAATACCTCACGCATTTCGGCTGGCGATTTGAAATACAACTCCGGCACGTACCGCATGCGGTTTTCGTCCTGCACCATTTTGCCGGTGCCGATGCACAACATGACATCGTGCGCTTCGTGATCGCTTCGGCGCAAAAAATGGACGTCGTTTGCAGCAACCAATCCGATGCCAAGGTCCCGCGCAATTTGCGGCAACACTCGATTGCACTTGTGTTGCGCCTCCATCCCGTGATCGTGCAATTCCATGAAGAAATTTTGCGGGCCGAGGATGTCGCGATATTCAGCCGCGCTCTGTTTTGCCTTCTCGACGTTGTTTCCCTGGATCGCGCTGTTGATTTCGCTCGCGAGACAACCGCTTAGTCCAATGAGACCCGCTGAATGCGCTGACATAAGCTCTTTGTCGATCCTCGGCACGTAATGAAAACCGTCGAGATGCGCCGCCGTCACCAATTTAACCAGGTTGCGATAGCCACTCTCATTTTCCGCCAAGAGGGTGAAGTGATATGCCGCATCGCGGCGCGATCCCGGCCGATCTTTATGCGATCCGGGCGCGATGTAGGCCTCACAACCGATGATCGGTTTGATCCCAGCACGCTTCGCTTCCTGGTAAAATTCGATCGCCCCAAACAGATTGCCGTGATCTGTGATCGCGACCGCCGGCATCTTGAATTCGGCCGCTTTTTTCATCAGCTCTTTCATTCGGATCGCGCCGTCGAGCAGCGAATACTCGGTGTGCAGGTGTAGATGAACGAAAGAATCGTGGGGCATGTGCTGCACTATAGGTGCGACAATAAATCCGGCAAGAAACGGGAGCGTTGGAACGTTGAAGCGATGAAGCGTTGAAGCGATATAGCGCCAGCCCCGCTTCAACCCTTTAACGCTTCATCGCTTCAACGAAAAAAACGATGCTTGCATCGGCGCCGTGGCCTTGCTATGAGAGCGCGTGCTGCGCTCAGCTTTCGATTGCAAAGCACCGCGCGATGCCGAGTTTAAATCGACATGAAAAAACTGGAAGCGATCATCAAGCCATTCAAGCTCGAAGAGGTCAAAGAGGCGCTGGCCGAACTTGGTATCGAAGGGATGACCGTCACGGAAGTAAAGGGATTCGGCCGGCAAAAAGGCCACACCGAGATTTATCGCGGCAGCGAATATACGGTAGATTTCCTGCCAAAAGTGAAAGTGGAAGTCGTGCTCGCCGACGATATGGTCGAGAAAGCCGTGAGCGTGGTGGTGGCTGCGGCTAAGACTGGCAAGATCGGGGATGGAAAAGTTTTCGTTCTTCCAGTGGAACACGCGGTGCGCATCCGCACGGAAGAAATCGGCGAGAAAGCGGTTTAGCGCTGGCGCGCTGTTCGTTGAATCGTTGAACCGTTACAACGTTCAAGCGGTTCGACAGTTTGATGATTTAGAAGATTTAACGGTGTAACCTTTGTAACTATTCAACCCTTCAACCCTTCAACGAAACAAATGGCCAAAGACAAAACTCCATCCGACGTCAGCAAAATAATTAAAGACCACGGCGTGAAGCTCGTGGACTTCAAATTCACCGATCTGCCGGGCACCTGGCAGCATTTCACTACCACGCTTACCGAATATAATGACGACATTTTTACCGAGGGCCTCGGCTTCGATGGCTCGAGCATCCGCGGCTGGAAAGTGATTAATGCGTCGGACATGCTCGTCATTCCCGACCCGACGACCGCGTGGATCGACATCTTTAACACCGAACCGACGCTGAGTTTGATTTGCACGATTGTCGATCCGATCACACGCGAGCCATACGATCGCGACCCGCGCGGCATCGCGCAAAAAGCGGAAGCCTATTTACAGAGCACTGGTATTGCTGACACCGCATTCTTCGGGCCGGAGGCCGAGTTTTTCATTTTCGATGACGTGCGCTTCGGCTACACCGCGAATTCGTCATTTCATCAGATCGATAGCGCCGAAGGCCATTGGAACAGCGCACGTGAGGAGTTTCCAAATCTTGGTTACAAAATTCGCGCGAAAGAAGGTTATTTCCCTGTTCCACCTATGGACACTCTGCAAGACATCCGCAATGAGATGGCTCTTGAGCTGGAGAAAGCCGGTGTCCCGATCGACAAACAGCACCATGAAGTCGCCACCGCCGGCCAGGCCGAGATCGATGTCCGGTTCGCGCCGCTCAAAGTGATGGGTGATTCGATGCAGTATTACAAATACATCATTCGCAACGTCGCCAGAAAACACAATAAGACGGTGACTTTCATGCCAAAGCCGCTCTTTGCGGATAACGGCTCGGGCATGCACACCCACATTTCCCTATGGAAAGATGGCAAACCGTTGTTTGCCGGGAACGGTTACGCGGGATTGAGTGAGATGTGTGTCTTCTTCATCGGCGGAATTTTGAAGCACGCGCCCGCGCTCACCTGCATTACGAATCCAACTACGAACAGTTTTAAACGCCTTGTCCCAGGATTCGAAGCGCCGGTCAACCTGGCCTATTCAGCGCGAAATCGCTCCGCCGCAGTTCGCATCCCGACTTATTCGGCCAGTCCGAAAGCGAAGCGAATCGAGTTTCGCACGCCTGATTCCGCGGCAAATCCATACCTCGCGTTTTCGGCCATGCTGCTCGCCGGCCTCGATGGAATCCAGAACCGCATTGATCCCGGCGATCCGCTCGACAAAAATCTGTACGAACTGCCGCCGGAAGAACTCGCGCAAGTCGCCAGCGTCCCCGATTCACTCCGCGGCGCGATCGAAGCGCTCCAGGCCGATCACTCCTTCCTGCTGCGCGGCGACGTCTTCAACGAAGACTTCATCGCAAACTGGATCGACATGAAACAAAAAGAATACGACGCGCTGCGTCTCCGCCCGCACCCCTTTGAATTCAGCATGTACTATGACGTTTAACCGCGAACACCGCGGCCGCACTTGTCACGCCGTAGCCTCTCGACTCGCCGTAGCTTTACGCGAAGGCTGGTTGGCGAAAGCGGATCCGTACGAATTCCCGGCGCACTACGATGTGCTCGAAGCAACAAAACCTGATTAGACCCAAAATTTCCGTCTTTCTCTTGAAAGACCCAAAAATTGGGCCGAATTCTCGTTAGGCGACATTCGCACTTTTCCATGAAACTCGTGATGTTTGACATAGATGGCACTCTCACACAGACCTACCAAGCCGACGAAGCGTGCTTTGTCCAAGCTCTGCGAGAGGTATTTGGCTTTACCGGCATCAACACGGATTGGGCGAGCTATCCGCATTGCAGCGACTCAGGCATTCTGGAGGCGTTATTCCAGCTACGGCTCGGACGCTCGCCACTACCAACCGAGATTTCTACTTTTCAGACTCATTTTGTATCGCTACTCACCGCCGCAACTGTCGTCCAGCCGTTCAATCCGATTGCAGGTGCGCGGGATTTCCTTAGCAGTCTCACCAGCAGTTCTGCTCTTGCTGTTTCGCTCGCCAGCGGCGCGTGGGAGTGTTCCGGCCGATTCAAGCTTGCAAGCACCGGTTTAGATTTCCCGCAGATTCCAGCGGCGTTTTCGGATGATGCCCACGCACGCGAAGCTATCATGCAAGCGTCACTGGTTAGAGCGGCACAGTCTCGTTCCCGAGACTCATTTGATGCCGTCATATATGTTGGAGACGGCGTCTGGGACGCACGCGCAGCGCGCAATCTCGGCTTCCGCTTCATTGGCATTTCGCACGAACCAGCCAGAGTTGAGAGGCTTTATGCCGAGGGAGCGCACCATGTCTTCGCTGACTATCTTGATGCAGACTTTTTTATGGCCGTCCTACATGAATTCAACCATGTCGCCTAACCATGCGATGCAGCTAACAGGCTCCGCGCGCGTCACGGTAGCTGCTCCCCGCAGACCCGCCGCGCAGCTACCGCGCCGCGCTCCGCCTGTAGCTGATCTTGTTCTCGGTAGGCGACTTGACCGCCAGTCGTGAATTCAACAAATACCGATACAGCCGAACAGGAAGTCATCGACTCAGTACGTCGAGCGCGCGAAGAGGAAGTGCGCTTCTTCTCTTGCGCGGCGAAGCCTGAGCGTGAGCGTTGGGTTGTGCACGAGTTTCTGATGCGTCTCGGCCTGAAGTTCTTCGACCGCGAGCTTAACTCAGAAGTAGGAGACAGCCCTGTCGACGTGACTTTCCGGTCAGCCCGTTTTCAGATCAAAGAGATTTCCGACCCTGCGCAGCGCAGGCACGCGGAAATTAAACAGTCACTTCAGCGCGAGCAGAAAGCGACCACTGTTCGGGACCTTGTCGGCCCGGTCACAGCACGCGATATCGTTCTTGCCGATGTTTCGAAGCTTCTTTTCGAGATTGCCGCGACGTCTAAGTACTCTCCCAGGGTCAAGTCCGATCTCGACTTGCTCGTCTATGTCACTCGGCCTCACGCAGGTTTCAACGAGCCTCATCGTGTTGCCGCTAACAAGCTTAAATCGCTCGGTTGGCGTTCGATCTCGTGTCTGTTCGGCGAGAAGCCACTTCTTCTTGTAGCTACGTCTTACTCACCACCGTTCCTCTGCCCAACAGACCAGACGCCTAACCAGGCGATGCAGCGAACCGCGCCCTGCTCCGATGCGTAGCTTTGGTGTAGTTAGTTTGTCCAGCTGCCAGCCACGCGCGCTCTCGGGCGCGGTCGCTTATCTTGTGTCTCGTTAGGCGAAAACCACGTGTCAGACCGTCCGCCAACGCCCTATCAGATCGCCTTCCTCTTGTACATGAAAGTCCCCGGCGCCGAGAGCATGAACCGAACTGAAGTCGAGGCGGCATTTGACACCCTTAAAACTCACCCATCTCGCAACTTGGGGCACGACTACAACCTTTCCGGCAGCTGGTATCAGGATAGAGGGCTGTTGTTTCCGCACCAATATCCCGAAGAGCGTGAGCAATTCTTGGATCGCAGCCTTCGCGGCTACGTCCGCTCGAAAGTCATCCACAATTCGGCACATCTCACCAAAGACAAGATTCTCGCGATTACTCGCCAGTTCGACGCCGAAGACATTTACTGGCATCTTGACCGAGGCTACAAGGAGCGGTTCTATCAGACGCTGCAGCAAGTTCATCCCGACTGCTGCGACGGTATTCCAGCGTCATCCCCGAAGATTGGACCCAATTCGTCTAACCAGGTGCTGCAGCCGACGGCTCAGATGGCGTTGTTTTCTCGGATGCGCAGCGTGATTGGTGCACTCGCTAGAGCTGCCGCTCGCGTTTTCCTGAGCCGTGGCTGAGCTTGAACTCGTTAGATGCGAAAGCCTACGCGAGCCGCTCAGCAAACGCTCATCATTGAGTCGATTTACCCGTTTTTCGCCATCGTATCCTTCAATTCGTTTTACGCCACCGATTGTGAGGCCCAAATAAAGCGACTGCGGAAACGAACCAAGGGCAAGCGCCTGACCAAGAAGCAGAAGATTGAACTCTCCAACCTCATCGGCGATGCGAGAACGTCCTCGATAATTGCAGTCGTGTTCGCGGTTACCGCGCTTGAGCACGCGATCTATCGATATGCGTTGCGGCGCCTAAGCCACGAATTCTTCGTGAAGCACCTCGACAGACTTAGCCTCCTTGCTAAGTGGCTCGTCATCCCGAAGCTAGTTACCGGTAAGGCGCTGGAGGAGTCTGATTCGGCTATGAGCTCGCTTCGCGAACTGATAGCCACTAGAAATGACTTGGTCTACGCTAAGGCGCGTGTGGGAGATATCGCGTCTCGGAAGGACGCGGACAGGATGTTCAAGCGATCGATGCAGCAGGAACCGACCATCTCGAAATGCGCAGCCAGTGCACCAAAGATCGTAGAGCGAGTCGTTCGCTTACTTGAGAAAATCGATCCATGCGACGATGTCTCCAAGATCGTGCACGACACCTTACAAGAATGAAGCATCTAACCCCTATGTAGGGTGTCAAGTGTGGCGGGCGAGGGTGTAGGTGGGTGGTTTAGGTCATTGGTTCAATAAATTTGGGTTGAGGGTTAGCTTCGGGGACGCTTCCTCGCGCCGCCGCCGGAGCGCTTTGGCGCGCAGGAGGCTTCCTTTTTTGCTCGTTGGTTTTGTTTTTCCAGCGGCTCTTACTCCTATCCGTCCGGCAGCTGCCGGAGCAATTTGATCAATGCGATCAGGGTGGAAGAGGAACTTCGGCGCGCCCAATCTAAGCCGACGCGCGGAAGACGAAAACGTTCGTTTAAAATGCGAACGTACCTATGTTGTTATCGGGCGTCACGAACTTACGAGGCGTCACGAGAGATCAGAAACCGAACAGAAAAATATCATGGCCAAACTCGAGCAGACAGATGCGAATCTTAGCCCGGCCCAGGAAACGCTGCGACAACTCTGGGAAGAGCATGTGCGGTATGAATTCTCCACTCGCAACACCGAGGACACGCTCGCCACGATGGTCGAAGACGCTTATGTAAATCACATTCCAGTGTTGACCGGGGCGTTGGCCGGGACGAATTGCGCGAGTTCTACTCGAAACGTTTCATTCCTCAGATGCCTCCGGATACGGAAATGACTCCCGTCTCGCGAACGATCGGGGAGGATCAATTGGTGGACGAGATGGTGTTCAAGTTCACTCACAGCATTCGGATGGATTGGATGTTGCCGGGGGTTGCTCCGACGGGAAAGCGGGTGGAGGTTCCGCTAGTGGCTATCGTTCGATTTAGAGAAGGTAAGTTAGCGCACGAGCACATTTATTGGGACCAGGCATCAGTGCTGGCTCAGATCGGGCTGATCGACGCTGCTTCCCTGCCGGTCGCGGGTGTCGAGAGTGCGCGCAAGGTTCTTGACCCGACCTTGCCGGCGAACGCGCTAATGCGCCGTGCCGACCGAAGCCAGTAATCATTCCCTTGACCATGAACCACTAAACCGCAACCACGGATCCACCCATGCCAACACAAGCAAATCAACCTTCCCTCTATGAACGCCTCGGCGGAATTTACAGCATCGCGACCGTGGTCGATGACCTTATCGACCGCGTCATGAACGATCCCCGCCTGAACGCCAACCCCGCCGTGAACGAAGCGCATCACAAGGTTCCGCCTGCCGGCTTCAAGTATCTTGTTACCGAAATGGTCGGCTGGGCCGCGGGCGGCCCGCAGAAATATACGGGACGCCCGATGCGCGAGTCTCACGACCACCTGAACATCACGCCTAAGGAATGGGATGCTTTCATGGATGACGTGCAGCAGGCGCTTGATAAATTCAGTGTACCTGCCGCGGAACAAGCGGAGTTGAAAGCAATCGTCAACAGCACCTACGGCGACATCGTAATTGGCAAATCGTAATCGGATCGACTGCCACCCATATCCAAGAAAGAAATTAGACATGAGCGTCATCGGAAAAGTGGACAGCCTTTGGCGTTACCCCGTCAAAAGCATGCGTGGCGAAGAGCTGGATGAAGTTTTTGCAGGCTTTTCAGGAATTTATGGCGATCGCTTGTTCGCCTTCAGAAGTTCGGCGAGCCCCAAGGGATTCCCCTATCTGACAGCCCGCGAGCAGCGAAGACTTCTGCAATATCGTCCGCGCTTCCGCCATCCGGACAAAGCAGCGCGGCCGATCAACTTGACCGAAGCGGAGAACATGGGCGCGAATCCCCTCTCGGCCGACTTTTCAGAGTTAATGGTCGATGTTAAGACGCCAGCCGACGAAACGCTCGCGATTGATGATCCCGCTCTAATCGACGCGCTCCGGGCCGATATTGACGAAAAGCATCAGCTCACACTGATGCGATCAGAGCGGGCCATGACCGATTGCCGTCCTGTATCGATCTTTAGTTTGCAATCGGCGCGGCAATTGACGGAAGAGACAGGGACGCCAATCGATAAGCGCCGGTTTCGGGCAAACGTCTATGTGGACTTAGCGTCGGCCGGCGGTTTCGCCGAGAATGAGTTTGTCGGCCGCTCCCTGCGAATCGGGCCGAAGGTGGTTGTCTCGGTTCTGGAGCGCGACGCGCGCTGCATGGTGGTTACGCTCGATCCCGATACCGGAGAAAAAGAGCCCGCGATATTAAAGAAAGTAGCGCAAGCTCACGATGGCATGGCCGGTGTTTACGGTGCCGTGCTGGTGGAAGGCATGCTGCACAAAGGCGATTCGGTAGAAGTGCTGGAATAACGCGTCCTCGTCGCGGCGGGCAGTCGCTCGCATTTTTCGTAGCAAACGCTTATTAAACGCCTCATGTACGAACATCGAAAGCAGCCTCTCCTCAGTCGGGCTAAATTCACAAAGCGAGTAATTCGTCATTTCGCCCTCGCGCTTCTTTTCCTCGCCGTAGGCTTGGGAATAGGAGTACTAGGGTATCACTTTCTAGGAAAGTTGAATTGGATTGATTCACTCCTGAATGCTTCAATGATTTTGGGCGGAATGGGACCCGTGGATACTCTCCATTCGTCGTCGGCCAAAATATTTGCTCCTGTTATGCTTTGTTTTCCGGATTGGCTTTTATCGGAATAGCGTCCGTGATCATAGCCCCGTTCGCTCATCGCATTTTGCACCGCTTTAATCTCGATAAAGAATAAGAGAGTCCGCGTTTTCCATCTACCGGTCAAAGCCGCCAAACAAAAAGAATACGACGCCCTCCGTCTCCGAACCCACCCATACAAGTTCGTCGAATGGCAGCGGACGAATTGAGTCGCTCGCTAAATTGAATTCGTCGTGGTTCGCGACCGGGTTGAACTCGATCGCGGCGAAGGCATTCCAATCGAGAATATCGAGAAAGAGTTGCTTCGTTGGCTGGATGAAAAACCGGAAACATTGACCACTTCGCTCGGAAGCGGTACGTTCTGATCATGCCCGCAGTCGAATTCACAGCTGAGCCGGACGAGAAGCCGGTTGCCGGGGCTGCACGCGAAGAAGAGGGCAAGACTTACGTGTGCGACGCAGCGGCATATCGACGCGGGTGGGAAATCGTTTTAAGGGCGCGCCAATGACACGGGAATTATTTCAGAGCACGTGGTGAAGCGCAGCTTTTTACGCTGACTCGATCAACGACAGCCAGCGTAGCAACCGGAGCATACCAACCTCCGGGACACCTCAGATAAAGTAGGGTTGTACCAATATGTTGATTGTAATGAAAGCCAACGCCACAGCGCGCGAGATCGACGCGGTGGTTGAAGTGGTTCAGGCAATCGGATTCCGCGCGCATCCGCTGCCCGGTCCGACCCGGACTGCCATTGGGATTACCGGCAACGAGGGGGTAATCGACAGCCGGCGTTTTGACGACCTCCCCGGTGTCGCGGAAGTCATTCGCGTCACCAAGCCGTACAAATTGATCACGCTCGATTTGCGTCCGGAGAAAACAATTGTGCAGGTTGGCGACGCTGCCATCGGCGATGGCGAACTCGCAATTATCGCGGGGCCGTGTGCGATTGAGAATCGCGAGCAGGCGTTCGCTGTGGCAGAAGCAGTGCACCAGAGCGGTGCGCGTTTCTTCCGCGGCGGCGTGTGGAAGCCACGGACATCGCCTTACACATTTCAGGGTTTGGGCGAAAAAGGTTGGGAAATCATGGCCGAAATCCGCGAAGCATTCGGCCTAAAGATCGTCACAGAGGCGGTCGACGAGTCTAATATCGATCTTATCGAACACTACGGCGATGTCATTCAGATTGGCGCTCGCAACATGCAGAACTTTTCGCTTTTGAAGAGGGCGGGCCGGTCGAAGTTGCCGGTTCTGTTGAAGCGAGGAATGGCGGCAACACTCGAGGAATGGTTGCTCGCGGCCGAGTACATCATGGCCGAGGGCAATTACAACGTTATCCTGTGCGAGCGAGGTGTTCGCACTTTTGCGCAGCATACCCGGAACACGCTCGATCTCGCGTCCGTGCCAGCGATTCGTCGTATTTCCCATTTGCCGGTAATCGTAGATCCATCCCACGGCACTGGTAGCGCCTACATGGTCACGCCACTCGCCCGCGCAGGAGTAGCAGTGGGAGCGGACGGTCTCATGATCGAAGTTCACAACCACCCGGAGCTCGCTCTCTCTGACGGCGTGCAGGCGCTAACGCCCTTGGAGTATGCGCAGCTCATCAGGGAAGTTCGCGCGATTCACAAGCTTATGTCATCGCCTTCCTGACAACACTTCAAAGCAAAACCGATCGCTAAGCAGATTATAAATCTATGCTCCTGCTGATCGATAACTACGACTCCTTCACCTACAACCTTGCGCAATATTTCGGCGAGCTTGGGTGTGAACTGCTCATTAAACGAAACGATGAGATCGCGCTGGATGAAATTGCGGAGTTAGCACCCGATCACATCTGCATTTCGCCCGGGCCATGCACGCCGCGTGAAGCGGGCATCAGCAAAGAAGTGATTCTGCGCTTCGGGCCCGAGATTCCCATCCTGGGCGTTTGTCTCGGCCATCAGTGCATCGCCGAAGCGTATGGTGGAAAGGTAATCCGCGCTTCCCGGCTCATGCACGGGAAAGCATCCATGGTCAGGCACAATGGAAGCGCGCTTTTCTCCGATTTGCCGACGCCATTCGAAGCCGGCCGATACCATTCGCTGGCCGTCGAGCGAAGTTCCTTCCCAGCATCTCTCGAGATCACGGCCGAGGGCGACGACGGCGAGATCATGGCGCTGCGCCATCGCGAGTTCGCAGTGCAGGGAGTGCAGTTCCACCCCGAATCCGTCCTCACGCGAGACGGCAAAAAAATTCTCGCGAGCTTCCTTTCGCGCCCGGCACATTGAATGAAACCGCAGGTAACTCCAACGCTGGACGAATTTTCTCACTTCGCGAAACGCGGCAACGTTATCCCTGTTTTCGCAGAGTTCGTCGCTGACGGCGAAACGCCCGTTTCAGCCTTCAAGAAACTTGACCGCGGCGGTTACAGTTTTCTCTTTGAATCGACCGAAAAGAATGATGTGTCGGGACGGTTCTCGTTCGCCGGTATCGAGCCGCGGACGGTTATTCAAAGCTACGGGCGCGAAATCCGAGTTGTCGAACGTAAGAATGAACGGCGTTTCGAAACGGCAACCGACCCGCTCGATGAAGTCCGCAAATTAATGATGCGTTATCAATTCGTCTCGCTTCCGGACTTGCCACGGTTTGCAGGTGGCGTTGTCGGCTTTCTCGGGTACGAGGCGATCAACTTCTTCGAACCGAAGGTTCCATTGGCGCGTCATGATTATCTGCATCTACCCGAGACGCTTTTCATGCTCACCAACAGTGTTCTGATTTTTGATCATCGGCTGCGCAGTTTGAAGATCGTCGTGAATGCATACCTCGACGATGGTCCGCCGGGAGAGGTTTACGCCCGAGCGGCCGAATCGATCGATGAGATCAGGCGCCAACTCACCAAATCTGCCGACCTTCCACTCATTCCCACCTTGGACTGTGAAACGCGTCCCGCTCGCAGCAATTTCCGCCCCGCGGAATTTGAGCTGGCAGTTGAACAAGCCAGAGAATACATCCGGGCCGGCGACATCTTTCAAGTTGTCCTGTCGCAGCGATTTGAGTCCGATTTCGACGGAGACCCTCTCGATTTTTATCGCTGTCTGCGTTTCATTAATCCTTCGCCGTACATGTTTTGTCTTAAAGCTGGCGACGATTTTGCGCTCGTTGGCAGCTCGCCGGAGATGCATGTCCGGCTGACAGACGAAACGATTGAGGTTCGTCCGATCGCAGGGACCCGCGCCCGCGGCGCGACCGCAGCACAAGACGAACGCAATGCCGCCGAACTGCTCGCCGATCCTAAGGAACGCGCCGAGCACATTATGCTTGTCGATCTTGCGCGCAACGATGTTGGAAGGGTTGCGGATTTCGGCACAGTGCATGTGACCGAGATGATGGAGATCGAGCGTTACAGTCACGTCATGCACATCGTCTCAAATGTGGCTGGTCGTCTGCGCGCCGGCTGCACTGCGTTCGATCTCGTTAAAGCAACATTTCCAGCCGGCACTGTCTCGGGCGCGCCGAAAATTCGCGCCATGCAAATTATCAGTGACCTGGAAAAGACCAGGCGCGGCTGCTACGCAGGTGCGATCGGTTATTTTGGCTTCGACGGTAATTTCGATTCATGCATCGCGTTGCGCTGCGCCGTGTTGAAAAACAAGAAAGCGTACTTTCAAGCTGGCGCGGGTATTGTCGCCGACTCGGATCCACACTTGGAATACG
>WNGQ01000351.1_pt1 | contig 46726 bp, 27 predicted proteins | sample 5407661 | NCBI WGS metagenome assembly WNGQ01 (sample SAMN13153382, study PRJNA577476) | soil metagenome | isolation source: 60 cm soil or saprolite under Garry oak tree replicate 2 | place: USA:California | collected 2016-06-15 | reverse complement strand
CGATGACGTATAAATTCTCGTAACCGAAAACTTTTCCCGCATGGTCCACTACGCCGGTCTGCGCGGTGTTGCCCATGTTGCATCCTCCCAGCGAATGCGGCGAGATGAGGGCCTCTTTCCACCAGGGCAGAACAAGCGCGCGACCGCCGGTCTTTTGGGAAAGCTCTACATGGGTTTTGATCTGGGCCTCAAAAACCGGGAGGGACTTGGTAATGTCCCAGTGCAAATGAAGGTGCTTGCGGCCAAAAAAGTACCACGGTCGTTTCAACCGATACTCGCCGTTGCCGGCGTCAACCCCGTTGGCGAACCAGGGCATGAGGTGCGGAAACGGGTCCGCCATCTGAAGTTCTTTTTGCAGCCAAGCAATGATCCTCTGGAAAGGATGGTGCTTGGCAATGGGCGCGTTGACCGCCGTTGCCGCGTCAGAGTGCTTGCGTAACAGGTTGGGTAGACCACCATCTTCAATGCCAAAAGCCTGGCCGTCACGGCTGCTGTCGCCAAAATCAATCGCACTGCTGATGTTCGGGCCGATATAGGGATAGATCATCCGGTCTTTATAGAACGCCGTGGTCAGAAGGTCGCCGTTGCTGCTCCAATTTTTTCCCAGGAACCTGCTGACGTTGGGCAAAGTCTTGAACTGATCACGACAACGGAGCAGCAGTTCGGTGGAGCCCATGGACCCAGCCGCCACAATCACACGGTCCGCATCTTCGCTTCCCGGAATGAGATTTCCATTTTCAATCCGATCAAAGACAACGCGATAATGTGTGCCCTGCGGCCCGTTACTCTGCACCTCAATCCTTCGCACCATGTGTAGCGGGCGTATCTCCGCTCCAGCCTTTTGCGCCACATGAAGATAGTTAACGTCCAGTGTGTTCTTGGCCTTGGTGGGACAGCCAAAGTCGCAGATTCCCGCGTGGATGCAAGTACCCTGTTTCACGCCGTGCTTGTTGGTGTGCTCAACCGAATCAGCTTCCGTAGGAGGATGGGCCGGGTCAAGCTTCCAGTCCTTGCGGAAGGCCACCGCCTGTGGCACCGTCGCCCACCGGCTCCCGGCTCCGATCTTTTCCGCACCTTCCTTGATCAGGCGGACGCGCGGGTTCCACTGGTCGACGGGGAGAAGCTGAACGTCGAGAAATTCCGCTACCTTGTTGTAGTACGGCTGCAACTCCGGCTTGGTGATCTCCTTCGGCCACGGGTCTTTGAAAATCTCAGGCGGAGCTTCACGGATGATGTTGGCATAGATCAAAGACCCTCCGCCGACTCCGGCGCAGGCGACTACGTTCATGGTGCCGAAAGGACGAAAGTCGGTCCATCCGTTGAAAAGCTCGGGATGATTTTGGTCCCATATCCAGGGATCGGTCAGGTGGTGGGGATAAGCGGTCACGCCAGGCCCGGCTTTTGGCTCCCAGCGGCGGCCCCGCTCCAGGATGAGCACCTTCATTCCAGCTTCCGCCAGCCTGCACGCGGTGATTGCGCCCCCAAAACCGCTGCCGATGACAATTACGTCAAAGCCCACAAGGTCCTCCCCGGTTTACGCGGAAAACGTCGCGCAAATCAACGTTGCAAGAATGATGGAGTTCGAATGACAGCACTTGGCCGTTGCAGACGTACTCTGGAGCCCTTCGCTGCACCCACAGGAGGTGAATGCGCACATGCGATGGGTTGCAAGCTTACCAAAACAACTTGGGGATTGAAATAGTTAAGTGAGAAAGTTAGATGGGTAGCCAGTTAAAAACGCGTTAAGAAAAATACCACCGAGCCCCTGTCTTCCGGGAGAAACCCTATTGAACCCGGGATGCAATGATTAGAAGGGAACGGCAGGGGAAGTCTAGAATCAGAGTTTCCTGCCGATTGCAGGCTGACCAGCAAGAAGAAATGTCTTGGGATATTCTCCCTCACCGCAAAGCTTGAACGACCCGAAGTCTTTATACCACGGCCCTGTCGGCACTTCTGGTTTTGATTCCATCCAGACGCGAAGCCGGTTGAGATCATCCAGTCCAATTTTGCGATCGCGCATTCGCTCGACTAAATGCTCACGAACACCAACAGGAAGCTTGGACCACGTGGCGATTGTGGGCATTTACTGGCCAAAGACGAAACGCCCTAATTCGTCCCCAAGTTGCTTCACTTCTTTGGGATCATCAGCCCCGCGAAATCGCTCCGCCAGTTCAAAGAATGCCTTCTCTTTCTGCTTGTCGGCTTCGAGTCCCAGTTCAACCAACTCCACGAGCACTCGATTGCCGCTGAGACGGCGCTTCTTTGCAATCGTTTCAATCTGTTTGTCCACTTGCTTAGGAAGGGTCACGCTGCGTCGTACCTGCTTTGCTGCCGCCATGGATGCATGATACACCATTTTGGTGTAAATCGGTGGGTCATTTCTGTCATGCAGCAAAAAGGTCCTCGATGCGGCCGTGAGGCAAGTATCCTGACGAGTCATACTGATAAAATATCAGTATGGATAGATTTGCTTATCATGTAATCAGATGCAACGAATGTACCAAACCAAACCCCGTTCGGCCCGATTGGATGCCGGTGCCGTTCTCGTTCTTAGTCGAATGTTCTTGCGGCCATCTGTACGAATATTTCGCTGTGGACATCGAACGGGAACCTCTCGTGTTTCCTCATATCGCGATCAGCGAATTGCCGAAGGAGTCTCAAGGGCGGGATCTTGAACGGATGTTAATGGAGAGGGTCCTCCAAACAACTCGAAGCGTGCTTTAGGCCGTACGACGTTCTGAACTACGGAATGACTGCATCTCGTAACTTTGCCGTGGCTTTATCGAATGTGGCAAATGGCAGATGGCCTTCCGCACGGGCCAGTTCGAGAGCCAGGCAATCGGAAAAATCAGCTTTGCTGGAAGCGTAAACAGCGATGGCCGCGCGGACAGTCTCTACCGACTGGAAAGCAAAGTCCCGGCTGTTGCTGGCGGTCTCAAGCATGGCCAGAATCTGGGCCTTGGGCCAGCCGTACACGGCGGTCAGCACCCAGACCGTTTCCACCAGCACCACGGTTGAGACCCACAGGGGACGGCGGGCTTCCAGATAGGCGAGCGCGCGCCGGGTTTGCGACGGATCGTCGGCCCCAGCCGTGGCCACCAGCAGGCGCACGAGAACATTGGTATCAACGGCGGCCATGCTTGCCCCGAATGGAGCGGGCGATGCCCGCCTTCATGTCTTCAATAGTCACACCCGCGGGCGGCTTTGGCTGAATCCCGGTTTTTCCCGCAGCGGCAACGGCCGCCCGGATGTCTTCGAGAGTATTCTGCCGTCCACCGGAAACAACCAGCCGGCCTTCGGCGTCCAGGCTCCAGACCAGGCTGTCCCCGGCATGAAGGTCGAGTAACTGGCGCACGACTTTGGGAACCGTGAGCTGTTCTTTGCTGGTGAGAGTGCTTTCAGCGAGGATTTTCATGTGGGCCTCGATTGGATACTTCCTTACTATTGTAAGGAAATATAGCTACCGAGGCAAGGAACATCGACGCGCAAGGCATATTGCGCGAGAGAGCCATGAAAGAACTCCCTGACGCAATATGTTCAAGGAACTTTTGCCGGGGTTTTTCGACTCCGCGCCCACCAAATAACTTATGAACTGCTCTCCTGCGGCGCTCCGCTCAAAAATGACAGCTGTAAAAAGGTTGTAAAAAATATGGCTCGGAGCGAGGGGCCAGCTATAGGATGCATGCTGCGCTACACTATATTATGATTATGCTCGATTACGCTTGCTAACATTCCTGCGATTACCCTGGGCAGGAGCGTTGTTTGCTGCCCCGGAAACCTGTAGAATCCCTCTTCTCAAAAAAATCACCACTACTATTTTCAATAGTCCTGGTTCTTCAGCTTCGAGGGGGAAAATGAAACGCATCGCCGGCCTGGTCCTGACATTTTTGACTTCCATCAGCGTTGTAATGGCGCAGGTTGATTCACAGCCACAACGTGGACGCGGCCAGCGAGGCGCAGAGCAAGCGCCGGCCCAGCAGCGCCCGTCCGGGGAAGCCGCCCCGGCAGCGCCGCGCACACCGCTTCCGGACGAAAAGACCGTGGTGACCCACCACAGCGGACGCATCGGCAATCAGCAGATGAATTACACAGCCACTGCAGGCACCATGATCGTGAAGGCGGAGGACGGCACGCCTAAGGCATCGTTCTTTTACGTTGCCTACACGAAAGACGATGCCGACACCTCGAAGCGGCCGATTTCCTATGTCTATAACGGCGGGCCAGGGTCGGCTTCCCTTTTCACGCACATGGGGCTGGGACCGAAACGGATTGTCCTGACCGACGATGGCCACGGCATGCCGGCGCCATACACCATCGCGGACAATGAAAGCTCTTTCCTCGATACCACGGACATGGTTTTTGTCGATGCCATCTCCACCGGCTACAGCCGTCCGGCGCCGGGCGAGAACACCGCGCAGTTTTATGGGATCGTGCAGGACGCAACGTATTTCGCCGACTTCATTTATCACCATCTCACGCGCAATGAGCGCTGGGCCTCGCCTAAGTTCCTGATTGGCGAAAGCTACGGCACAACGCGCTCAGCGCAGCTGGCAAACATCCTGCAGCAGCGCCATCAGATCTATCTGAATGGGATCGTGCTGGTCTCCTCCGTGGCCTTCGGCAACTGGGGCTCCGATGACCGATCCAAATTCTTCCTGCCAACTTTTGTGACGTCTGCCTGGTTCCACCATCTGCTGCCGGCTGACCTGCAGAAAGAGAACATTGAAGCGGTGGCCCAGAGAGCGCGCGAATTTGCGCATGGCGAATACGCGGCAGCACTGGAAAAAGGAGACCAGCTGCCTCAGGCGGAACGCCAGAAGATCGTCCAGGGCCTTGCCCACCTGACCGGACTCTCGCCGAAGTACATTGAAGAAACGAATCTTCGCATCAGTCCGCAAAGATGGTTCAAAGAGTTGCTGCGGGACAAGCGGCTCACGGTGGGAAGGCTCGATGCACGGTTTACAGGCATGGACTTCGACGCCGCCGGAGAGCGCCCAGAATACGATTCGAGCGAAGCCTCCTATGAAGGCGCTTATGTGGCCATGTTTCAAGATCACGTACGCCGCGACCTGAAATGGGAGTCCGATGCCTACTACACCGTCACCGCGCGCGTACAGCCCTGGGACCAGGGACAGCCTGGCGCTGTAGCAGAGGCGTTGCGGTCCGCCATGACCCAGCAGTCAACGCTGAAGGTGCTCGTTGTCTGCGGATACTACGACCTTGCGACGCCATTCGACGGCATTGAGCGCACTGTTTCCCACATGAATCTTGAGCCGCCCATCCGGAAGAACATCAGCTTTGCCTACTACGAAGCCGGACACATGATGTACATCGACAAGAAGCAGCGCGAAAAACTGCATAAAGATGTGGATGAATTTATCCGCTCCAGCTTTTAGATGGGCCATGACGTAAATTTAAAGAATGAGAGCGGCCCACCTGGTGAGCCGCCCTTCTTGGGATTTCAGTCGAGTTATTTTAGGTCGTCGATTATTTTGGATCATCAATGGCAATGCCCCAACTCGTTAACCCACGCTGTTTCATCGTAGTCAGTTGTGAAATGCTGCTTGCTTCAGCTTCATAGTCCGGTCCCAAATTGACTGCAAAATAGTACGTTGTGCCTGGCGTCAAGTGGTTCAGACGCACCAGGTGTGTGTATTGCTGTTCCTGGTAGGAAGCTACAGCGCTCATCCTGACAGGTTCAACAGTTTGGTCGGCCTTCCGCAGATCATTTCGATTCGTACCCGCGTAAACAGTGGAATTATTTTTACCTGCCTGGTTGGTGGTCCATTGGAGTACCGCCCAGTTGTCGCCCGTACCTACAACAACGGGGCCCTGAATGACTCTGGGCGGCTCCGGAAACTGTGCCGCGGCCACAATACCATTGGCGCTTCTGTGCCTACCGCTTTGGTTGGTATTCTGGCCGTAGATCAGCGACGAAGCAAGCAGGATTAAAAGAGAGACTCTTGAAAATGATTTCATAGACTTTCTCCTATAAATCGAATCAGTGCGAACGGCCCGGCTCAAATGTGTGCAACCTGTCGAGGAGTCCTCAGATTCATCACATGCCGGAAGCCGACGCAGACTGTCGTCGAAACCACAGAGACGCAGAGAGTTGCCTCCGGATGCGCTTTTAAAATCAAAGCTGACTGGAAACATTTTCCTGTGTTTCCGCGGATAATCTGCCGCGACAATCATGCCTACCACGGAATAAAGCAGCCAGTGGGCCAAAGAGGCCAGCCATGCAAGCACAATAGCTTACGATTCTGTCGTGTTCCCCAGGAGTAAAATTTTCTGGCAAGTACTAGCGGGTTTTAGTATGTAAGTTTTTCCTCGGCGAGATGGTTGCCTCGCCAGTCATCAGATCATTCACTTGACCGGCTGCAGCATTGGCGCTGGCGTGAAGTACTGCTGGTTGAATTCGGCATGCACGCTTGAGGTAATCTCCTTGAGGGCGTTTTCCAATCGCTGGCGGGAAATCTCGCGGGAAATTTCATCTTTGACCGTTTCCTTCGATAGAAGGTTCTTCCCGTCCACTTTATAGATCACAAAACTGAAGGCCTCATGTTCGACCTTACTGACTCCACCCGCATTCAGGGCCAGGATCTCGTCACGATTTTCCGGCAGAAGATTGGCTTTTCTTCGATTACCCATGTCCGTGGCCGGGAACGAAGCCAGACCCAAAGTGGCGTAGCCTTCCTTTTGCAGTTGGTCGCAGTCGTCGCCTTTGGCGGCTCGTTCGCGTAAGTCATTCGCAACCTGAAGCGCGCGCTTTTCGTATTCTTCCTGGTTTTCAGTTGCGGGGTTTTTTCTGGGAACCAGGATGCGGCGAAGTTTTATGTCGATAAAGTTCGTGGGGTTTTGACGATAGTAGTCGTCGATATCCTGCGGAGAAGGCGTGCGATATCTCTCCTGCAAACTACGACGATGAATTTCAGACAACGTACGCAGGCGGACCAACTCCATTAAGTCCCTGAATTCCGGACTGCTTTCTATTCCGGAAGACCGCGCTGCCTCCTCGTACGCCAAAAGGTCCACGTAGGTTTGCGCAAGCTGCTCGCGTCCGTTCCCGAACACAGGTTGCCCGGCTGTAGCAAGGGCCGCGACCATCCTCTCAAACTTTTCTCTGGTCACTACAGTCTTACAAGCCGAAGGACCTTTTGCGGTGTTGTTCCTGCAAACGCCGGAAACAGTGACGACTGGATCTTCGGGCTTAACAGAATTCATCTGCGGAGTTTTGTCGTCAAGATGCGATGAATAGCCGCTGGGCCTTGTCTCCGCATTCTGTGGTTGCTCCGCAACCACTCCAACTGCCAGGACAAAATTCAACAATAGGAGAATCATCGAAGCAGCACCTTTCCTTGAATCGTCTTCGGCTTGATTTGTTTTGGCCGATGTAAAGTTAGCTGTGCCCCTGCCATGGAAAGGGAGAACGGAGGACCGTTCTCCCTGTTTGAGTGTTTAGGTATTAAGAGAGTCAGAGCGAGCGCAAAAAAGCCACAATGGCGGTTTTGTCGGCAGCGCAGAGAGCGTTGAACTGGCGTACAGATTCGTTTGCCTCTGAGCCGCAGCTCTGTCCTGATGTCGATGGCGAAAAGCGATGGCCGCTGACAGTGAAGCCTTCCGATGCCGACACATTGAAGCACACACTTGCATCGCTAAAATGTGCCTGAACGGCCTGCAGCAGATCAGTGGCCCGGCCATCGTGCATGAAGAACAGCCGTTGACCAACACCCCAGAGCGGCGCCGTGCGGAATTCATCCGCACCTGCCAGACCCTGATTGATGCCGTCCGCCAACGTGGCTCCCATGTGATGCAGAGCAAAGTCGGAGAAAGGCGTGAAGGACCGATTGTTGAGGCCAACAATATCGGAGGTCCCAGAGGTAAGCGTTTGCGAATGACACAGAACACAACCCACACCACCATTGGAGGGCGTTCCGAATAATTGCTTGCCGCGAGCGATCTGCTTTGAGACGGCCGCCTGGGCAGGAGTGCTGGTGTCAGTGAGAGAGATACAACGCGCGACGCCGGAAGAATCGACTCCGCTGTTGTACGCACATTGACCCGGGGTGCCGTTGAGCCGCATAAAGAGAGCAAAGTTTTCAACTGCGGACGACACCAGGCTGGTGGTGCTTGAAGGGTCAGCTCCGGGGTTCGCTGTCAAAACGTGAGTGTTGTCTTCCGAAAGCCCATTGGTCGCACATCCCAGTCCCGGAACTTTTTCATTCTGGAAAACTTCATTGGTCACGCCCATTTCGACGTTGGAAGCTTCTCCGGAGAACAGGAACATGGACTTGTTCTGGGCCTTCCAGCCGAACCGGGTGATGGTGCCATCGTTGCCGTTGTGGTTGAAGCGCCCGGCAATATGAAAGCTTGTCTTGTCGGCGGCAAAGTTGGAAAGATTATTGATCAAGTCGCCATCAGTAACACCCTCAACCAGGCCCTCGCCAAAGGTAGGAATTGGAATGCGGAAAATCGCATTGTGATTATTGATCTGTACGTTGAAGTTAGGCTGGAGTAGCTGGCAATTCGGCGGCGCATCGCTGCGGCCCTGGATGGAAAAGATTTCGTGCACTCCTCCATCGAGCGTGTTGTTGCTAGGATCGCTCGGATCGAGGATGAAACGAACTTCGCGCACCGGACCAGCGGGCTTAACGAACCTGCCCAGGTTCTCGGAATTGGTGGCTCCGAAGGCGTGCGCCAAGGCAAGCTGGGGGTTCTTGGCCGGACTGGTGCCGCCGATGGCGGGTTGCGAGTGACAGGTAAAACAACTATTCGCATTGAAGGCCGGCCCCAACCCCTTGATCGTGGGATTGGTGCTCGCGGGATCAGCGGCTCCATTCACGCTTGACAGTTGTGAAAATACCGCTAACGCGTCAAACCAAAACCCCGTTGAAGCACCGGCGTTATTGAGCACCTCGCCAGCTCCTTCGTTTCCGACCGCGTCGGGTGGCTGGGCTACGTCATGAACTCCGACATTCAGGAGATTTCTGCCGCCTGAAGTAGTCGATCCAGTGACGGTAAAGCCGCCTTTCCCTGCGGGCCTGGCTCCGGGGTCCTGGGCTCCTCTCAGCGAACAGGTCAGCGAGACGGTTGGCACGGTCGCAACTGCTGCGCCCGTGGAGAGTGAAGAGGACAGGCCACGCGATGCTGCAGCCGTAGTAGAGGTAGTGGCTGCGTTTGAAGACAATGAAGTCGGCGAGACCTCCGGGCTGCCCGGCGCCAGAGTAGTGGTATCGTCGGATATGGTTTCAACACCATTGATATCGGTGACGATCATTGTGGTTCCATCGGTCACAGTTGTTTCCGGTACACCTGCATCCGGGACTGGAGTTGCTGATGGAGTAGGCGATGGGCTTTGAGCTGCCAACTGCTTTGGCAGGACGAGCGCAAACATGACCAACACAAAAAGGCACAACAGCACCTTTCGAACGTTCTTAGCAGTAACTCTATCCATGTTTCCCTCCATAAGTAATGAATCCCATGACACGCGCGTTATGGCTGATAGTTCCAACCTGGTTTCGTGTTGGAACCTGATTCATGGGATCTAAGCAAGGGCAGCATATTAACTCGCTCATCTCTTTTTGAAGTTAAATAGGTGATAAATTTTTTGCACACTATTCCAATTTGGAACCATGCGTTTGTGCTTCGTTAGAGCCTGGATTCATGATTAAAAATCATTCATGATATGGGCCGCAGGTGAGCGAAGGGTGGGCACAAAATTAGAAGTCACACATGCTTCTTCGTCTATGTCGATTGAAAACAGACAAAAAACCGTCAGCATACCAATGTCGCTACGAGCTTGGGATCCGCGAACTCAGGCAATCGCCAAACAAATGCTATAACTACATGCGCTTTATCTAAGACTTGCTCGGTTAGTGGTTCTCGCTCCAAACGATCTCCTTGCAAGAACCACTGGTTCCCTTCTCTATCTTTAGATAATGAAGCCGTCAAAAACTCAAACGGACTATACCAGCATCTGATGGCGGCCATATGACTTTCGGGTTAGTTAGATCGCACGAAAAACCATATTGTCTACTCGCATTCTTCAAACATTGATTGCGCATTGCCGATGAGCGAATCGACAGGCGCGAGCGAACCACCTGAAGCTTTTATATCGTTAGCAGTGCGATTGGAAAAGACCATCTTCCCGGCGACCTAGCCTTGGCGGGCCACAGTGGCTGTACAATATGCCGTCAGATTTTGCAGCCAGCCATGATTCGCAATATTATCCCGTCGGCCTTGTTACTCTTCGTTGTTGCCAGGCCTGTCTGCGCTCTGCCTTTGAATAACGATAACCCGCTCACTGGGTACACCGAGCGTACATGGCAGGCGCAGGATGGCCTGCCGGAGCAGATTGTTCAAGCCTTCGCCCAGACGTCAGACAGGTATCTTTGGGTCGGCACCACCGGCGGCCTGCTTCGTTTTGACGGCGCCCGGTTTTTGCTGTACGACCGTGAAAACACCACTGCCTTCAGCGAAAATAATGTCTTTTGTCTCATGGTTTCCCGCGACGATAGTCTTTGGATTGGAACAGAAGGAGGCGGGCTCCTCCGCTACCGAAACAATAGCTTTCGTTCTTTCTCAACCAAAGATGGCTTGACCAACGGCTTTGTGCGCGTCGTTTACCAGGACAGCCGGGGGCAGATTTGGATTGGAACAGACAATGGGCTCTTCCGCCTTTCCGATGAACGCATTGAGCGCGTGGATAATACCAACGCAATTCCGGCGGTGGCTATCCATGCCATTCACGAAGACAGGCGCGGGCGGCTTTGGGTGGGTGGTTCCAGATTACTTGCCTTGCAAAACAACACAGCGACCGAATATCGCCTGGAGGGCGAAGCAAGCCAAAACAGGGTCAAATCGATTTTGGAAACGAGTGATGGGACGCTCTGGGTCGGTACAGTTTCAGGTCTGCAAAAGATGAACTTGAATGGTCCTTCTGGACAGGCTTCTTTCAGTCGGATCAAGGAAATCAGCGGAACAGCCCGGTCCCTCCGTGAGACTTCCGATGGGACCCTCTGGATCGGGATGATTGGGCACGGAATCTACGTCTACCGCACTCATCGATTCTTCAAGATCACTGCGCCCGGTATTTTGCCGAGCAATACTGTTTTGAATCTCTTTGAGGACCTGGAGAGAAACATATGGGTGGGGACACAAGTGGGAATGCTGCGGCTCAGCAAGACACCGGTCAGGACCGCCGCACTGCCCGATGCGGCGGATTCGGATTTTGGAACGATCTATGCAGACCGCAACGGCGACCTGTGGGTTGCGGCCACACATTTGTTTCGTTTCCGAAATGGCAACGCCACACGCTATCAATTTCCCGGCCTGGCAGGCGTGAGAATTCGGAACGTGTTCCGCGATACCGCAGGCACGCTCTGGATCGGCACGGACGGGAAAGGTGTTTTTCAATGGAATGGAAGCAGGCTCGTCCAGTACACGACCAGGCAAGGCTTGGTGAACAACTTCATCCGCGCTTTTTTGCAAGGGCGTGACGGAAGTTTATGGATTGCCACCGACGAGGGTGTGAGCCGCTGGCGCCCGCAGGGATTCACCAATTATCAAATGCGTGATGGACTTTGCTATTTCAGCACCCGGGCTTTGCTGGAAGACCGGAATGGCGATCTGTGGATTGGTACAGACCGGGGCGTGAGCCGCTTACACGGCGATGCCTTTGTCGCCGATGAGGCCACCGAAACGCTCAAAGATGAAAAGGTCTGGGCTATTCGCGAAGATCTTGATGGGGACTTGTGGTTCGGCACGCGCACTGGCGGGTTGTACCGCCGGCACCTGGAAAAGATGACTCACTACACGGTAGCGCAAGGACTGGCCAGCAATAGCATCTACGAGATTTTAGAAGACGGCAACGGCAACTTGTGGATGAGCGGCCCGAATGGCATTTCTGTTATCAATCGCCACGAACTGAGTGGAATTGTGGAGAACCAGTCGCGACCCATCGCGCTGACGCTCTATAGCATTTCCGATGGCATGGAGACAACCCAGATCTATGGCGGTGAGAAACCGGCCGGCGCCCTCACGCCCCAAGGCGAGGTTTGGTTTCCCAGCAACAAAGGTCCTATTAGCGTTTCCCTGGAGAAAGCCAGAGCCAAGGCCGGGAATGCAGGTCTGGCGCCAGCTGTAATCTACCAGGTGCTGGCAGACGGTCGCGAACTGCCTGATCAGCCCAGCATTTCCCTCGGACCCGATAATGCGAAGCTGGAGATCTATTACGGAGTGGTTCTTCTCCGGTCCCAGGAACGCGTTCGATTTCGATACATCCTGGAAGGCTTCGACAAAAACTGGACCGAAGCTTCATCCCAGCGCGTGGCCTACTATACCAATTTGCCTCCTGGGCGGTATCAATTTCGTGTGGCCGCTTTTGAGATGGACAGCCCGGAAGAGATTTCACAAACGTCAACCGATATTGTGCAGCGGCCGCATTTCTATCGGACCTCATGGTTTTTAGGCTGCTGCCTGCTATTGCTGGCCACCGCGGTCTGGGGAATCTATCAGCTCCGGCTTCGCCAACTCAGGGTCCGGTTGCAGGCAGTCCTGAACGAGCGCAGCCGCTTGGCCCGCGAGATGCACGATACCCTCATTCAGGGATGTGTCAGCGTGTCGGCATTGCTGGAAGCCCACTCCAGCATAGAAGACTCCGGAAGCGACGCCAGTCAGGACTTGTTGAATTGCGCGCGCACTCAGTTGCGGTCCACCGCGGACGAGGCCAGGCGCGCGGTATGGGACCTGCGGCATGGCCCGGATTCGGTTACAGGGATCGATTCCATGCTGCGGAGAATGACGGAGCAAGTTGGGCGTGAATTCGGCGTACCGATCGAATGCCAGGTCCTGGGCCGGCCATTTGCCCTCAACCAGCTAACCGCCCATGAGTTGCTGATGATCGTGCGGGAAGCGTTGTACAATTCTGTCCGGCATGGACGCCCGGACCAGGTCCAGCTCCAGGTGGGCTTTGAAAAAAACAAGTTGGTGGTGCAGGTGCGGGACAATGGATGCGGATTTGATTCCGAGAACGTGTCTTCTCCGTCTGCCACGCATTATGGCCTCATTGGGATGAAAGAACGCGTGCACCGGATGGGAGGCAAGTTTGCGCTGAACAGCCGGCCCGGAGCAGGCACCGAACTTGTGATCCAGATTTCCAGAAAGGCGTCCCTCATGCAAGAAGTTAAAGAAGTTCAAGAACCTGCCGCAGAGAGTGACTTGTGAACCATAACGAAAAAATGAAGATCATGGTTGTGGATGACCATCCGCTGATGCGGGTGGGAGTAACCTCCATCATCAACGCCCGCTCCGATATGGTCGCGGTGGCCCAGGCTGAAACGGGCGAAGAAGCCATCACGCTCTTCCGCCGCCATAAGCCCGATGTTACCTTGATGGACCTGCGCCTTCCCGGAATGAGCGGCGTCCATGCCATCCTGGAGATTCGTTCCGGCCATCCGAAGGCCCGCTTTGTGGTGCTCACCACCTATGAGGGAGATGAAGATATTCATCGGGCGCTGGAAGCGGGAGCGCAGGGTTATCTGATCAAAGGGATGCCCTATCAAACTCTGATCGAGGCGTTGCAACGCGTCCACTCGGGAGGACGTTTCTTGCCGCCGCCGATTGTCCGTGCGCTCGCCTCGCGCTCTCCGGACTCGGATTTGAGCGCCAGAGAACACGAGGTTCTGCGTCTACTGGTAAACGGCAAGAGCAATAAGGATATCGCCCTGTTGCTGGGGATCACGGAGGCCACGGTAAAATGTCACGTGAGCATGATCCTTGCGCGGCTGAATGTAAGCGATCGTACGCAAGCCGTCATAACCGCCTTGCAGCGCGGCCTGGTACATCTGTAGCAACCGGAATTGCAGACGGTCAGCGGATTTTCTCAGGCGTCAAGCGGGAATGGCCCGACGAATCCTACTTTCGTCGGATTCGCGAATCCTTTTTCCCCAGTAGAGTTCAAGCCAGCGGTAGACACGCGCCAATTAGCAGCTTCATCACTCCTTAATTTGGGTCTGGAAAGACTCACAGGTAAAACGGACACTGAATGAATGCATCGTGGATCCTGGGTCAATGGAAGCGGACCGCAACGGAAGGATTCATGAAACGAATCGTCCTGAGCATAAGCCTGGTTCTAGTTTTGGTCTCTCCTGTGCTCGCCACCACGCGAGTGGATTTGGGTCACGAGTGGCTCTTTCGCACCGACCCGGAACAAAAGGGAGAGCGTTCCGGTTGGCAGAAACAGCTTCCAGACGACACGGAGCCGGTCGACCTCCCGCACACCTGGAACATCGGCAAGTATGACAGTTATCTGGGTCGGGCGTGGTACTTTCGCACCCTGGAAATGCCGGTGCAAGCCTCCAGTCTGCGCGTAGAACTGCATTTCGGCGCCACGTTTTATGCTGCCCATATCTGGCTCAACGGCGTGGAACTCGGACAGCATGAGGGCGGGTATACCGAATTCTCGTTCGATCTCACGCCACACCTGCGTCGCCGGAATTATCTGGCAGTCGAGATTGACAATCGTATCGCATCGGACACAGTCCCAGGCTTCGCCATGCGCCAGCGAAACCCTCGTACTGCATGGTATGACTGGTGGAACTATGGCGGCATGGTGCGCGACGTGTGGCTTACGCTGGGCGGTCCGATACAGATACGGCGCCAGCAAATCCGCAGCCGGATCGATGAAACCGGCGCCACCGTGCAAGATCGGATCTTTCTGGAAAACCGGTCCGCGCGGTCCAAGGAACTCTCCGTTCATGTGACGGCATTCGGTCCGGATAATCAATTGGCAGCCAGCCAAAACCGGTCCCTGCTGATTGCGCCTGGACAACGAGAAGCTTCCGTGTCCTTGAGACTGGCAGCGCCGAAGTTATGGGGAATCGATCATCCGAATGTGTATCGGATGACAGTAATCATCACAGACACAGGCGGAAAGACGCTGGACGAGCACAGTGACACGTTCGGGATACGCACGATTGAAATCCGCGACCGTCACCTGCTGATCAATGGTGAACGGGTACGGCTCACAGGAGTGACACGTCATGAAGAGTCCATTGGAGAAGGGCTTGCGGAAACGCCGGGGACAATGCGTTACGACTATGACGACATGAAGGCGTTGCAAGTCACGTTGACGCGGCCGGTGCACTATCCGCAGAACCCTTTCATTCTCGACTACGCGGACCGGCACGGAATCCTGCTGATACCGGAAATCCCCGTATGGCAATTTAGTGAAGCCCAGCTGAGCAATCCCAAGGTGCTCCGGCTGGCACGGCAGCAAATGCGCGAGATGATTGAGCAAGCTGGAAACCACCCCAGTATTTTTGCCTGGAGCGTATGCAACGAGAGCGAAACGGCGACTCCAGGCGGTGTGGCTTATTTTCTGGCCCTACGCGATCTGATTCACAACCTGGATCCCGGCCGCTTCATCAGTTACGCCGATGACAATCTCTCCAAGCTGAAGCAGGCGCATGATTCCGCCGCCAATGAGGCCGATTTTCTGATGATGAACCAGTACTTCGGCAGTTGGCACGGGACAGAAGAAGAATTGTCCGCGTCCCTGGATAAAATTGACCGCATGTTCCCCGGCAAAATGATGATCATCTCTGAATTTGGATTGCCTGGGATTTTCGGCAAAGACCCGGAAGATGCCGACCGTATGCGCGTGAGGATCATCCAGGACCAGCTGCCGGAACTCGCCCGGCGCGACTGGATCGCGGGAGCCATCTTGTGGTGCTATCAGGATTACAAATCGCGCCGCAATCTGCGCGCGGGATTAGAAGAAGGGTACGTAGATCATGGCGTGGTGGACGAGTATAGACAGCGCAAACCATCCTACTATGTTTGGAAAGAGATGAATTCGCCGGCGGCCATGGACGCGCAATGGAAAGAAACATCCGGCGGAGGACCAACCGGGTTTGCCGTGACCATCACGCCCAATGCCGCGGAAAGTTTGCCTTCCTACCCTCTCTACGGTTACAAACTCACGTGGGATGTTCGTGACCAGAATAGTAAGCTCCTGGCTAGCGGGGAACAGCAATTCTCCGATTTGAAGGGCAGCCAGACTGTGGCAGGTGGCGTGCAAATGAGTCCCGGCAGCACTGTATTGAAATTACATCTTAGGCTGCTTCGTCCGATCGGGACAGTCGCAATGGAAAAGACGGTCGACTGGCCCAGTACGTCTGCTGTGGCGCGCCCGGCAGCAGGAGCGGATCAGGGGAAGTCCGCTGCGGCGCACTAGGGTTCAGCGGAAAGAATGCGGTCGGTCGCGCTGCAAATTCGCAGCATCATTTTGGGGGTTGTGTGAGACTACGCGTCATTCACGGTCTTGTGTTGCTGGTTGGGCTTATCTTGGCATCTCCGCAAGGTTATGGCCAGGAGTATGCGATCGGGGCGGACGTTTCATTCCTGGCGCAGGCGGAGCAGCACGGCGTGATTTTCAAGGACAACGGGTCCGCTGCGCCCGCCCTGCAGATTCTCCGGAACCACGGATACAACTGGATTCGCCTTCGTCTGTTCCACACGCCCGCAAGTCTACCCAACAATCTTGAATACACCATAGCCTTGGCAAAAGCTGCCCAGAAACTCGGCTTCAAGTTCTTGCTGGATTACCACTATGCCGACGACTGGGCTGATCCCGGGCACCAGCCGCTGCCCAAAGCATGGCAAGGCAAGTCACACGCTGACTTGGTAAAAGCGGTGTTCGAGTACACGCGAGACACGATCTCCGCCTTCCGTGATGCCGGCGTACTCCCTGACATGGTCCAGGTGGGCAATGAAATCACCGTCGGAATGATGTGGCCGGACGGAAAGCTTCCGGCCAACTGGGACAACCTGGCTCAACTGGTATATGCGGGGATCAATGGAATCGATGCTGGAAGGGGAAACGGTACGCGGCCCAAAATCATGATTCATATTGATCGCGGCGGAGACATCAAGGGGACGAAGTTCTTTCTTGACAGACTGGATTCCTACCACGTTCCTTACGACATCATCGGCCAGTCCTATTATCCCTGGTGGCACGGCAGCATCAACGACCTCCATGCAAACCTGGAGTTCATGTCCCGGGAATATCACAAAGACATCATAGTGGTGGAAACCGCCTACAACTGGAAGCCGGGCAACTATCTTGACAAGCCCGCGCCCTTCTCAGAGTCTCCGGAAGGGCAACGGGCTTTTCTTGACGAAGTAAACCGTGCCGTGATGGCAACACCGGGTGGACGCGGCAAAGGTATTTTCTGGTGGGAACCGGCGGTCGAGGGACATCTGGCCATCCGGGGATTCTTCGATGACCAACACAACGCGTTGCCGGTGATGACCGTGTTCGACCATTTTGCGCGAAAATAACGATCATGCAGCCTGGGATGTCTGCTTGGCGGCTGGCGGGTTTCAAGCCCATACTGAGCCACTTCCGGACGCCCGTCGATTCCTGTAATCATCCCGGCAATTTTTTCCACCGACTCCGACTTTCGTCGGATTCGCGGCTTTTCGTTTGCAGATACAGTTCGTAGGCCGCTGGGCTTTCGTACTCAGCATTTCGTACTCATCCGGGAAAGAGTCTGGCAGGAATGCGGCCAAAGAATTCAGGGGACCGTTGGAAGACCAATTCGGGAGGCGAAGAGATGACCACGTTTGCGTCTCGCAAGTTCAACCGTCTGTTTGTGCTACTGATCGTGATTGTATTGTCGCCTCTGGCGTTTTCGCAAAATGCGAACAACGGCGAAATCAAAGGAACGGTTTTTGATCCATCCAACGCGGTGGTGCCCGGAGCGAAGATCGCAATCACCAACCTGCAGACCGGGGTGAGCACGACAACCACGACCAATGGCAGCGGTATTTATGATGTTCCTTCTGTCCCGCCTGGCCGGTATTCGCTTACCTTCTCCAAGTCGGGCTTTCGTGATCTTGTTCGCCAGGGAATCACCGTCGAACTGGGCGTCATCGCCGTCGATGCCGTTCTGCAGTTGGGCGTGGCTTCACAGCAGGTCGTCGTTACCGCGGACACGCAACTGGTGCAAACGGAGTCTTCCGATCAACAGGTAACGTTCGATGCCAGGGCCATCTCCGACGCGCCCATCGTAGGCGGGGTTTGGTACAACAGTCTCACCGGCGTGTTGCCCGGCGTGAACGGCGGCGGAGGCGCAGCCGCTTCAGGCCAGGGCGTGGGAATCAATGGCACGCAAGGATTCAACTCCAGCTGGTTGCTGGAAGGCGCGAACGTCACCGACCCACGAGACTATAACCCCAGTGATAATTACCCGCCCGTCGACGCCATTCAAGCGGTAACCGCCAATACCGCCAACTTCGGGGCGCAGTATGGCAACGGCGTCGCGGCGTTCAATGTAGTTCTCAAAAGCGGAACCAATCAGTGGCACGGCTCACTGTATGAATTCATTCAGAATGACGCGCTAAATTCCAAGAATTTCTTCTCTATTCCCCACGTAACCTCTGTGGCGCCGGAAAGATGGAATGAGTACGGCGGGAGCTTTGGCGGGCCCATCATCAAGAATAAGCTGTTCTTTTTCTTTTCCTACCAGAGAAATCCCGCAACCACCTCGCAAGTGGATAAGACGACCGTTCCCACTCAGGCCATGCGCAACGGAGATTTCTCCGATCCGGCGTTCAAGGCAACGCTCTACAATCCCAACAGCTGCGCAGGAGCGAACTGCAACCGGACAGCTTTTGTCGGAAACCAGATTCCGTCAAACCTAATTGATCCAGTGGCGGCAAATATACAAAAGCTCCTGCCTCTGCCCAATCTGCCCGGCCTTTCGAACAATTTTGTTACGGTTGACACGAATCCCAGCTTATCGCAATGGTATGTCGGCAAGATCGACTATCAGCTTTCGTCCAACCAGCGTCTATCGGGCTCGATCCTGGAGTATCCAATCGAGCTTGTGAACAGCATCGATGCGCTGTGCTCGTTCGGTTTTGACTGCACCAAAGCGTCTCCAAACCGCAACCAGGCGGCTCAAATCACACATAGCTGGACGATCAGCCCGACGTTTCTAAACGAAGCCCGCATCGGGGGCGTCCGTGAGTTGGACAAATATACCCCGCCCAGTTTCGGCAAAGGTCTTACCACTCAGATAGGGCTCCAGCCAGCCTATGGATCGAATGCTCCTGCTGACATATTCCCGAACATTACGGTAGGAGTTGGGGCCGGTGTGGACCGGATCGCAGTAGGCGGAGGCACACATGCCATTCTGGCTCAAGGCGGTTATACGGCCTCTGATGTTCTCACACTGATTCGAGGCAAACATACCATCAAGATCGGTGGCGAGTTCGACAAGAATTATCAGAACTATACCAACTGGGGTGATGTAAGCTCCGGGAACTTCTCGTTCACCGGAATCGGCACGAACAATACTTCCGGGGCAATCGATCCGCGGACCGGCGGACAAGGGCCAGGCATTCCGTATGCCGACTTCCTGATGGGAGAGGTGCAGGGATGGTTCGTCTTTGACAGCGAGGCCACGTCAACCCACACGCACGTCCTCGGTGCTTTTATTCAAGATGATTTCAAGGTCACGCCTCACCTGACCATGAACCTGGGAATGCGATATCAATTTCAATCGGGTTGGGACGTCTCCGGCAATAAATTTGGCGTGTTCGATCCAACGCTCCCCAATCCGGGGCCGTTCCTTCCGCCCAACGCTATGGGAGCCCTTCTGTACGGAGGAAAGAACGGGCGGGACAAAATCGAAAACAACGTCCATGAATTTGCTCCGCGTCTCGGTTTCGCCTGGGCGCCATGGAAGAACTGGTCTGTGCGTGCCAGCTACGGCATCTTCGATACGCCACGCGCGGCGGAATCTTATACGGACGGCGCCCTGGGATTGGGCTTTAATCCTGCTGGTTCCACTGGCTTCGGCAGCACTCCGGCTTTCCTGCTTAAGAACGGACCTGCGCCGAATTCAATCGTGGTTCCGACTCTCTCCACACTTTCCCCCGCGCTGCTCAATTTCAAAAAAGTAGATTACTACCAGCAGAATATACCCATCGAATACATTCAGGAGCTCTATCTCGACGTCCAACATCAGTTCCCCGGCAACTTTTTGCTGGACGCAGGTTATGTATCCACCCGAGGAACGCATCTGAACTATGGCCGGGACATCAATCAGCTTTCCTTGAATACCTTAGGAGGCGGATCCGCTGACCGGCCATTCCCGCAATACACGGCGATACTGGGCCATTTGTTCGACGGGTTTTCCAACTACCATGCGTTCCAGATCCGTGCTGAAAAACGAATGTCCCATGGCTTGTACTTCCTGGTGAACTACGCTTGGTCCAAGACCATGGACACAGGCACCAGCTCCGGACATGCGCAAGGTGTTGACGTCTGGCAGAACGCACAGGATGTTCACGCAAACTATGGGTTGTCCACGCTCGATGCTCCCCACACCTTCAATGGATCCGTTACCTATGAACTGCCCGTTGGGGCAGGAAGGATGTTCCCTGTCCAGGGAGTCCTGGATCGGTTGGTCGGCGGCTGGCGGGTTTCGACCATATTCCAATCCCGCTCCGGGGTCCCGTTCACTCCCACCGTCGGAGTCGACCGCAGCGGAGCGCATGGAACAGTTTTTGACCAGGACCAATGCTTTTGCGGATTTGCGTGGTTCCCGAATCGCGTTGGAAACGGCACACTCGCCAACCCGAGCGTGAACCAGTGGTTTGACGTTTCCGCCTTCACCGCGCCCAATGGCGGTACTTTGGGGAATTCAGGAAGAGATATTCTGCGGGGACCAAGGTATGTGGACGTTGATCTGAGCCTCGCGAAAGAATTTCGCATTCGAGAGGGCATGAACCTGGAAGTTCGCGCTGATGCGTTCAACGCTTTCAATCATCCGCAACTCGCTCTTCCCAACAGTACGCTGGGATCGCCGTCTGTCGGCCAGATCACCAATACGACCAACTTTGGCGGGCCGGACCGCGTGATTCAGCTGGGCGGGCGTTTTCGGTTCTGAGGGACCATGCGCGTCTTGAGCCCCGGAGTCAGGAAACAGAGTTCGCCGCGGATTCGCGGAAACACCGGGAGAAGCAAACTCAAAGCGGGCTTGCTGCTCGTTTGTCTGCTGCAAATCTCAGCAGCGCAATCCACGCCTGCGAAAACGTCTGAGATACGCGTTCATCTTCAACGGGCACAGTCAGCGCTAAAGGCCAATGTGCCGGAAGTGGCGGTCAAGGAGTTTCGTGTCATCCTTGCCTTGGACCCTAAAAATGTGGAAGCGCACACCAATCTTGGTGTAATTGCGTTTTCCAGAGGAGATTATCGGGGCGCGGAAAGCGATTTCCGCGAAGCCTTGGCGGTCGCGCCCACTCTGTTTAAAGCCCAGGCCCTTTTGGGAATCTGCGAGAAGAGATTAGGAGAAGCTTCTGCGGAAGCTTTGCTGGAGAGTTCATTTCAGAAACTGAAAGATGCGAAATTGCGCACACAGGTTGGCGTCGAACTGGCCGGCATGTACTACGAAAGAGGCCAGCTCGATCGCAGCGTTGCCGTAGTGCGGTCCCTGGTGGAACTGAATCCAGAGGACATAGAAATCCTGTTTATGGCGCAGCGTGTTTATGCCGAATTAGCGGACGACACAATGAATAAGCTGGCTCTCCTTGCGCCCGGGTCGGCCCGCATGCAGCAGGTCATCGCGGAGCACCTGGTAAATAGCGGCGACCTCAAGGGGGCAATCGATCATTACAAAAAAGCTCTTGAGATCAATCCTCGTATGCCGGGCGTGCGGTACGAATTAGCTGAGGCCGTTCTGGAGTCGGCTCCAGCCGATCCCACAGTCCAGGCCGAGGCCGAAAGGGAACTGCAAACTGCCATCGCGGAGGACGGCGACAGCGCAAGGATCCAGTGCGAACTGGGCAGGATTGCGCTGTTGAGATCCAGCACGGATCAAGCCTACGCCTACTACAGTCGGGCCTACACACTTAACCCGCACGATGCGGAAGCCCAGGTGGGGATGGGCAAACTCTTAATGGCCATGCAAAAGCCGCAAGAGGCAATTCAATATCTGCGCAAAGCGGTCCAATCCGATCCGCTGAATGAGACCTCTCATTATCGCCTTGGTTTGGCGTATCGGAATGTTCAGAGGACAGAGGAAGCGCGGAAGGAACTAAAGCTGTTTCAGGAGATCAAACAGACCAAAGATCAGGTGAAAGAGTTGTACCGGCAGATGAATAAGCGTGCGGTGGCCGAAGACGAGCAAACGTTAAACGCCAAGTAAAAAAACCGCCTCGCGGCAAGCGGCGGCTCCTCCCGCCAAATCTCTTGTCGAGCACTCAGGCACCGCCGATACGCCTCCTTATATATGCACGCGAGGACTTTGCCGACACATGATGCGCTTCTTAGTCAATATTTTCGGTGCTTACAAGTTACGGGCGCTTGTTATTGTTCTTGCTGTCAGCTCAATCTATCTTTATGTGTTTCCATCTCCCACGCTGGTCTACATCGCAGTGGTTTTGCTTCATGCCGCGCTGGGAATCATCGCTGGCATCTTCCTGGTTGTAAAACTGCGTGGCATTTTTTCTCCGCGGGCTTTTCAGGACAACTCAGGATGGCTGTTGATCTTCTTCGGAGCTCTTGTAGGGACCGCACTGTTTTTCATTGGCACTTCACGTCCGCAATGGAACTGGATGTATGCGCACATTGCGCTTTCGTTTGCCGGAATAGCCGCGCTGGCCTCGCGATGGGCAGGACGGAAAGGCTGGATGGCGAAGGGGAATTGGAGACCGGCGATCCGCGTGGCGCTCTTCCTGGGATTGGCCGCAGCGTGCGGCTTAGGAGGATGGAAGATCAGGGAAGGCCTCTGGTTGCGTGCTTACAAGATCGTGAACCCGTCAACGCCACCGGCCAGCATGGAAGGCGAAGGTGATGGTCCGGATGGTCCATTTTTTCCCAGTTCGGCGCAAACCGCAAATCAGGAAAAAATCTCGGGCAAGTACTTCATGGAATCGAATGCGTGCGAGCGCTGCCATGGTGACATCTACAGGCAGTGGTATAGTTCGGTCCATCACTTCTCGTCGTTCAATAATCAGTGGTATCGCAAGAGCATTGAGTATATGCAGGATGTTGTGGGCGTAAAGCCTTCCAAGTGGTGTGCCGGGTGCCACGATCCGGCATTGCTCTACAGCGGACTATTTAATACCCCGATCAAGCAGATTGTGAACCGTCCCGAAGCGCAAGCAGGACTGGGCTGCATGATGTGCCATTCCATTGCCCAGGTGAAGAGCACGATGGGGCAAGGGGACTTCTTTCTCGAATATCCTAAATTGCATGAGTTGGCGGCGAGCAATAATCCAGCGGTGCGATGGCTGCATGATTTCGTCATCAACCTGAATCCGGAGCCGCATCGTCGGGTGTTTCTGAAACCCTTCATGCGCACGCAGACATCGGAGTTCTGCTCCAGTTGCCACAAAGTCCACCTTGATTTTCCGGTAAACAACTATCGGTGGATACGCGGCTTCAACGAGTACGACAACTGGCAGGCCAGTGGCATATCCGGTCAGGGTGCGCGCTCTTTCTACTATCCGCCTAAGCCTTCACAGTGCGCGGACTGTCATATGCCGGCCGTGAAGTCTTCCGATAAAGGTGGGTACCAGGGGGCTGTGCATTCCCATGCTTTTCCAGGAGCGAATACGGCGGTACCCACTGCGAATGATGACGCAGCCCAGCTCAAGCTTACAGAAGCTTTTTTGAAAGACTCAGTCACGGTGGACATCTTTGCGTTATCGCTGGCCCCGCCAAGAAACCGGAGGGCGGATGCACCGTCCACGGAACTGGCGACCATGTTTGCGATTGGCGAGGAAGCGGAAACTGCCGCGCCCCACACCAGCGGTGGTTTGGCGTTACCGATCAGCGCACCGTTGAACCGCGTGAATCCAGCCGTAAGGCGCGGCGATACCGCTCTGGTGGACGTGGTGGTGCGTACCCGTAAGCTGGGCCACTTCTTTCCCGGTGGGACTGTGGATGCCTACGACGCATGGGTGGAACTCAAGGCTACGGATGATCAAGGGCGGATTTTTTTTTGGAGTGGCAAGATTGAAGATGAGGGCAAGGGACCGGTGGAGAAAGGCGCGCACTTTTACCGTTCTCTTCAGATAGACGCTCATGGCAACCCCATCAACAAACGCAATGCCTGGGCCAGCCGCGCTGTAGTCTATGTGCGTCTGATTCCTCCGGGAGCGGCGGACACGGTTCACTATCGATTGAAAGTACCCAATAGTGTTGGCGACAAAATCCATCTCACGGCCAGACTGTGCTATCGCAAGTTTTCCTGGTGGAACACTCAGTTCTCATTTGCCGGAGTTCAGGAGTCCCATCCGCCGGCGGCCCCGGGCTATGATGATCGGCAGACCACTTTCCGCGGCGACACCTCTCTCGTTTCCGCCAAGCTCAAAAAGGTTCCGGATCTGCCAGTCGTGGCTCTTTCGCAGAACGAAGTCACCTTAGCCGTAGTACCCGCTACTGCGCCTGTGGTCCCGCCCAGGGTTGAGTTGCAAGCCGATGATTGGACGCGGTGGAATGACTACGGCATCGGCCTCTTTTTGCAGGGTGATCTGAAGGGTGCGCAGCAGGCCTTCGATCAGATCACAAAGATCTCGCCCGGTAATCCCGATGGCTGGGTAAATCTGGGCCGCGTGGCAGTCCAAGAAGGGGACATGGAGCGTGCACGCATCGTGCTGGAAAAAGCGCTGCAGCTCAAACCCGATCTTGCCCGGGCCAACTATTTCTTTGCCCGCGTGCTGCGCGCCGAAGGCAAGTTCGATGAGGCGATTGCCCGTCTCCACGCGGTCCTGGCTCAGTATCCACGAGATCGTGTAGCGCGCAATGATCTTGGAAGGACCTTCTTCCTGCAACGTAGGTACAACGACGCCGTGACCGAATTGCTGCAAGTGCTGAGCATTGACCCGGAAGATTTGCAAGCACATTACAACCTGATGCTTTGCTATCAAGGTCTGGGCCAGCGAGAGAAGGCGCAGCAGGAGCAAAAATACTATCTTCGCTTTAAAGCTGATGAGGCCGCCCAGCAGCTGACTGGCCCCTATCGGCAACTACATCCCGAAGACAACAATGAGAGGCAGGCGATTCATGAGCACGAGTCTGTTCCGGTAGCGGAGCTAAACCCTGCGCGTTCTGCAGTGACTTCAAAGAACGGAAATCAAAAGGGCATAGACTGATGGCCCAATCTTCCTTCGCGACCTTTGCGGTGAGCGTTTTGTGGGTCCTGCCTGTGGCGCTGTTTGCGCAGGAGCAGACGGGAAACGGTCACTTTACCGAAATTACGCAGCAGGCTGGGATTCGGTTCGTCCATAACAACGGGGCCTTTGGAAGCAAATATCTTCCAGAAACGCTCGGAGCGGGATGCGCATTTATTGACTACGATAACGACGGTTATCCTGACATTCTATTGATCAACGGAGAAGACTGGCCGGGGCATCATCGCGCTGCGTCCACGCTCGCTCTGTACCACAACAATCATGACGGCACTTTTACCGATGTGACTGTCCGGGCAGGGCTGGCGATCAGCATGTATGGAATGGGCGTAGCCGTGGGGGACTATGACAATGATGGGTACGACGACATCTTTGTGAGTACTCTGGGACAAAGCCGTCTTTTCCATAACAACGGGAATGGCACGTTCACTGATGTCACTGCGAAGGCGGGCCTTGCCGGGATACGGGAGTTCAGCACCGGAGCCGCATGGGTGGATTACGACCGCGACGGAAAGCTGGATTTACTGGTCGGCAATTATGTTCAGTGGTCGCCTGAAACCGACCTTCGCTGCACGTTGGATGGGTCGCACAAATCCTACTGTGCGCCGGAGTCATATAAAGGAGTCTCGGCACGGCTGTGGCATAACCTTGGCGATGGCAGGTTTGAAGACGTAACAAAAAAATCTGGCCTGCACGATCCTACTTCCAAAACCCTGGGTGTCGCAATTCTCGACTACAACAGCGACGGATGGCCTGACTTGCTGCTGGCCAATGACACACAGCCGAACAAACTCTACTTGAACAATCGCAACGGCACGTTTACAGAAAGCGGACTCATGGCGGGCGTTGCTTACGGCGATGACGCTGTCGCAAAGGCGGGCATGGGCGTCGACGCTGCCGACTATGACCGCTCGGGCCGGCCCAGTATTATCATCACCAACTTCGCCAACCAGATGATGTCGCTCTATCACAATGAGGGTAATGGATTATTTGTGGATGAAGCCCCGCGCTCCTTGATCGGTCGTGCCACTCTCCTCACGCTGGGTTTTGGATGCTTTTTCTTTGACTACGATCTGGATGGCTGGCCCGATATCTTTGTTGTCAATGGTCACATTGAAAATGACATTGAGCAAATTCAGAAACGAATCAAGTACGCGCAGCCGCCCCATCTCTTTCGCAACCTGGGGAGCGGCAAATTTGAAGAGGTAACGGCTTCTCTTGGACCTGGTTTGAATGTTCCCCGCGTTGCCCGGGGCGCAGCCTATGCCGATATAGATAATGACGGGGACCTCGATCTCTTGATCACCACCAATGGCGGTCCCGTGGTTCTTTTAAGGAACGACAGCGAAAACAAGAACCACGGTCTTCGCGTAAAGCTGCAAGGAACACGTTCCAATCGAGATGGCATTGGCGCGGTTGTCCGCATCAGCGATGAGACGGGAGCACAGTGGCAAATGATGCGTAGCGGTTCCAGTTATCTTTCTCAAAGTGAACTTGTCCTTACTTTCGGACTTGGTCAGAAGGCAAATGCCTTGTCTCTCCAAATCGAATGGCCCAGCGGACAGATAGACAAACTCACGAACACGGCTGCCGACCAGACGATTACCATCGAGGAAGGTCGAGGTATAACATCCAGCAGGACATTTTCAAAAAGCACGGCACTGCGGCCCCATGCGGTTGGTTCCACCCACTAACCTTTCCGTGTTTTGTCATCGACAAGAATCTAAAATTTCGGCTTCGATATTGTTCTGTAGCCAAACAGGAATTGGCCACCACATTAATTGGCGAGATTTCATCGAGGATTACAGGTGTGTCGAGGCTTGCCCGTGGAGATAGCTAAGGTAACGTGCAAGGAGCACAGTGCGAGCAAGCACCGGAGGAGTTCTGCCAAGCCTCTCTACAACTCGTGCCAAAGAAGTCAATCCCGCGCTGTGAAGTTCCTGATGGCACTTCTCGATCCACTCGCCATGATCTTGTAGCCCACCCCCAGAACCGGTTTCGGCAATAGCTTGCAAGTGCCGATTTAGTTCCATAACCGCGCGATAAAGATAGGTTCTGCTCGGAGTAATTGCTTCATCGGGCTCCGACTGCTCCTCATTCAGCGATTCTTCATCTTCGTCAAGTTCCGGAGACCTGGCTGACGCTTTCAACCCCGCTTGCCGGGGAAGAACATCAAATGCCAACTGGAGTATCGGATTACCCGGATATTCTGGCCGGAAGATGGAAATTGGCTCGACTGACAGTGAATCATCCCGAAGTGCAAACCGTGCCAAAACCTGCCACCGCGACTCTTCACGCGGCCTGAGCTCTTCCAGGACACGGATTGCATCCTTGCTCCAGTCTCGGAAAGGGAGTGAAAGTGTGAGCAGGTGACCCGCATCGTCATATGCCTCCCAGGAAAAAGTCTGCGTGATGGAATCAAATTCTCGTTCGCCGAAGGCGCTTGGCTCCAGGATTCCGATCAGATCCAATGGATTGGCTTCGCGCAAGCCAACCGGCTGCTTTTCATGTACGTATCGCCGCAAGAGATTCCAAGAGCTGAAGAGTTTGGCGCCGAACGCAAGAGCATTCGGCGTTGTGGTTCCCAGCACAACCGCACTGGCTTTACTTGAACTGGAGAGTCTCCCATTGGCGGTGCGGCGGCCATTGCGGAGCTTTAACCTGGAACACGCAATCTGCCGGGGACTCTGCGTGCCGTCCCATGGGCCTTCGCCATGAAAACGCTGCCGGGGATCGAATTGTTGGGCCGCAGGCCGTGCTTCCGACCAGGATAGAAACTCTTGCGTCTGATTGGACCAGAACAGTACGGTCAGGCCGTTGTATCCGGAACCGGTTTGCCATGTGTATGCGCCGACACCAGACAACTCGATCTCTGGCACAACGACGTATTGTGCCCGATGAACTCCAGCGAGTTCGATGCGTGGATTTTCGCCTTCCGCGCTGAGGGCCTCCATCAAGGCGTATAAGCGTGCTCCTGCCAGAAAGAGGCGTGACTCGTCGGCGCGTGCTTCTCGTTGCAGGATGGATTTTACTTCATCGGAAACCGTCTTCAGTGCCATCGCAACTCGCGGAAGGTTCGCTCCCTGGGCGGATACTGCGAGGGTTACCAGACGGTCCGATGTCACGGGCGACAAATGGCTTAGTCCGATCATGACGGCATCTTCTAGTACTGCGCGGGCCGAAGCAAGAATCTCCTTTTTTGTGCGTGGCGCGCCCGTTAGCTCTATCAGCGATGGCTGAACGCCGGCCGCCGCCGTCTCCAGCCCGAGAGACCTTCGCAGAGCCAGTACCGCCGCCACACCAGCGCGTTTCCCCTGTAGCTTCGGCAGGATCATGCCATCCAGACCGCCTCCTGGCACAAAGCGGACTTCCATGCCGCTGGGCATCAATCGAACGAGAACCGTTTCCATGTATTCGATGACGGTCGGCAGAGAGTTCTTTTCCAAGAATGAGAGCCCAGCCTTGTAGTCCGTACTCCCGGCCCAGCTTTTCAAGTGCTCCAATGTGAGGAGACAGATTTCTTCTCGCATCGCGTCCGGGTTTGCGTTGGTCTTAATCTCCGCTGAGTCAGTTTTGGCCTCTGCAATGAGCGGTTGGGCCTGCAAGTATAGCCCGGCGGCAAGGATATGCTGGCAGACGCCCGCGGCTGGACAGGTGCAGGTAGACTTCGCTGGTCCGCTTATCGGGATGGAAACCAGAAAAGGTGTGACCTTGATCTTCAAGACGTCAGTGGTCTCGCCTTCGATTTCAATGGCAAGCCCCTTCTCCATGTCTTTGCGGGCGCGGCGCAGGAGCCCTTTGCTCGCTAACGCCTCCCAGGAAGCGTCGTCGAAGCCGGCTACGAGCCTGGCGATCCTGTTCAGGAGATTGTCTTGGCTAGCCATTCTGCAAAGTGTTTCGGTGTAAGGGCGGCAATATCCATGCCGGCTGTGGCCAGCATTTCCGCCATGTGAACGTCATAACTTGGATTGGCGTTTTCATCCAGGGCCGCGAGTCCCAGCAGTCTGGCCCCGGCTTCACGAAATCGCCGGCAGGAATCAAGCAGCGGAGCAGGGGATGCACCCTCACAGAAGTCGCTGACCAACACAGCGATCGTGCGATGCGGGTCCTCCATCAACTGCTCGCAATAGCGCATCGCGTGGCCGATGTTGGTGCCGCCGCCCAGCTGAACACTCATCAGTGTTTCCACCGGATCGTCGACCCGGTCACTTAAGTCCACGATGGAAGTGTCAAACACCACCAGCTTCACATCAATTAACGGAAGACCGCTGAGTATTCCCGCCATCACGGCGCTATAGATCACTGAGTCGGCCATGCTGCCGCTCTGGTCCACGCATAGGATGATGCGCCAGGGCAGTCGCCGCTGAATTCGCGAATAGAAGAGCACACGGTCCACCACCATCTGTTTCCGGCGCGTGTCAAAGTTCTTCAGGTTCTTGCGGATCGTTCCCCTCCAATCCAGATTTTGTGCGATCTTAACATTACTGTGGCGGAACCGGTTTCTTCTGCCTGAAAATGCCCTCCGCACTTCCGCAGTGAGCCGCTGCTTTATCTCCTCAACCACATTGCGGATGACGCGGCGGGCTTCATTCAGGACTTCACCCTGCAGATGGCCTCGAAACGTAAGCAACATCTTGAGAAGATCAAAGTTCGGTTCCAGACGCCGCAAGATCTCGGGGTCGGTAACTAGTTCAGTCAGGCCATAGCGGTCCAGGGCGTGCTTCTCAATGACCGCCACTGTCTCTTTGGGAAATAGCTCGCGTACCTCGCTCAGCCAGCGGGGGACGGTCAACTGGCTGGGATCAAGACCGGCGCTGCGGGGGCCGATGCTGCCTCGCTCCTCCCGGACTCCACGGCCCTGATATTCGCGCGAGTAGAGAAAGTCCAACGCATTTTCGATGCGCTGCTGTTCAGCCGTCATACTGACGTTGATCTGGTCCTTGGCATAGTGCCCCAGAACCAGGCGCCAGCGGGCCAGCGTTGCCGGGTGGTGGTGGTTATTCATTGACGTCACCTTCCAGCCAATGGGACAGCCCGTCATCGGCAAGCGTCCGCAATACGAGCCCGGTGATGCGCCGGTTCATCTCCAGCTCACCTTCGCTGAGCTGCATATGGACCAGATCCCCCAGATCTTTTTGACCATGCAGACTGGCTACTCGCCCGGCAACTCTGTCTGTTTCACGCGGAGTGAGATCGGCGAGGGCCAGCCGCAGACTCGGTAGCGCTGCGATGAACTCTTTCTCATCCCAGCCAGCCAATATCTCGTCGAGCGAGCGAACAAGCGGCAGGTTTTGCCACGCCGCCTCCCGGCAAGTCTTGAGGAGCCCCCGCAGGAACCCGACACGCTTCTGCGCATCGGAGATGCCGATCAGGTACCCCACCACCAGCTCATCCAGCTGCGTCTGATCCATGCGACTGGAGCTGAACAGCAAGCCGGCCATGGCGCCGCAAATCGTGCTGTAGGGAAGATGAGATTGATTCGGCGTTTTCAGAACGATGCTGGCGGCCTGCCAGAAAAGATCTCCATCGAGCAGATCGCCGGATGCGGCCAACACCTCTCGCATCGAAGAGAGGCTGTCGAGGGCTGGTCCTAATTCGCTTTCCGGACACTGCACCAGACCAGGCACGAGATAGCAGGCACGCAGATAGCAGGCACGCAGCAGTTCGGGCACTTCGATAAGGGAATGCGCCTCCAGAGGTTCCCGTGACTGCCAGAGCAGCAGCAATTGATTGGCCGCGCCGATGGCCTCGATGAACGAAGACTCCTCGGCAATTTTGCATGCTATCAGCTGCAACAACTGCGAGGCATGACGATGCAAGCCCATGCGGCAGGCAAGAATGAGCATGGAGACGCCTGCGGTAGCGCTGCGCCCCTTGCCTTCTTCTTCGAGCCGAGCAATGGCTTCACGCAGGCGATTGGCCGTGGCCTCCTCAATCGTCGCGCCGTACACGGCCGCCTCCACCAGTGCCCCTTCCGTCATTGGGCTCCAGAAATATTGCCAGTGCTCGTGGATTCGTTCGAGCCCAGTACCACGAACAAAATCCGGTCCGGCAACCAGTGCCGCAAAAGGCACGCGAAGAAAACTTACAGAGTGCAAGAAGCGGCTGGTGCGGCGGTGGTTCTCTTTGCGGTAGATTTCGAGCGAGACGCGCCGCTTGAGAGAATCATGAATATCAAGCCGTGCGCGCTCTGCCTCTTTGCGGAAGCTGGTCACGATCGGCGGCGCTCCGGCCATCGGCGGTACATCGCCTATGTCCTTGCCGGTAAGCACGTGGCTGACGATCCCCATGAGCACCGTGCCCTCGGCGTCCATCGCGCCTTTTACGAAACAGCTGCGCACCCCGTCGAGAAGGTCTTCGCGGGTCGGACCGGGATGCCCGCGCAACGACGCGAGAAGACAGGCCTGCTGCAACGCGGCAATTTCGTCCGCGGTCGACAACGCAATCTGCATATCTTTCTTTCTGGTCATCGCGCCGATCTCGACCAGTATGGCGGTCGCGACCGGCGAATGCGGCTCGGCGACTCCGGCGGAAAACTCTTGCCACAGCCGGTTGTAATAGCTGGGCGACGGCATGCCCGCGGAATACCCATTGAGTGCATCCAGTTGCTCAAAGCTGTAACGAATCAACGCCTGTTGTACGGCATCCGCAGGTTGCTGGCTGAGCGCGGGACGCTTATGCTCTGTTCCCTCCATTTTGGGAAGGGCAACCGTATGGAATCCTCCGGTGACCACCAAAATTGGCCGACTGCCGGCAGAATAGTCGGTAACTTCTTCGTCAATCGCCGCGACCATGGCCTGCTCGCGCGCTAGGGTGCCATCCACCTCAAGTGACTCCGGACTGGCGTCACAGCGCGCGAAGAAGCAATACGCTGCTACGTCGCGCATAAAAGATTGCGTGGAGATTGAGGTAAAACGCGCTTCAAACAGATGGTCCCACATTTCATTGAAGTCGCGGCAGCCGCTTCGGCGCGCCAGCGCATTCAGATAGGCGCTGCGCTGCAGATGCCTCTCCTGCATCAGGGTTTCGATGCGAGGCTTGGACATCTGCCGGCCAGCCGCGTGTTCGGCCAGTACCTGGTCCGCATAGTCCAGATCGATGAAACGCAGGCGCGCGCCGATCTCTTTGCCGGCACGCAATGCAACCAGCTCCGGCGAATATTCACAAAAAGGGTAGTAGGCGGCAAACCGGGCCGGCCCCAAGTCCGGTTCATTCTCCGCAGGTTTGTAGAGCTTTCGCCCAACGTCAATGAAATGGGTATAGATTGCGACCGGCGGTTTGGTTCCTGGATCAAGAATCGCGGGAATGAGCGGGGTAAAGCTACTGGGACCTTCCACCAGAATGGCAGCCGGCTTCAACTCCCGAATCAGGCGCGCGAGGTGCCACGCGCACGCGGGACTGTGATGACGGATGGGAAAGTACACACACCGGGGACCGTGAAGAGCAGCGAGAGCGCGGTCCAGATCGGACTGGACAAACGGTGGGGTATTTACGCTCGCAGGACTCGCCATGGTTTGAACCCGGTCACCCGGTCTCAGTCACCGGTCATCGATCTAAAAACTTTCTGGCTTCCCAATAGGATTGCCATGCGCGGCCCTTTTTGGCCCGCGCCTTTACGACAACATCAAAATACTGGCGGAGTTTCTTTGCGTCTTCCGGGTTGTCTTTGAGCACCGTACCGAGCAACTGGCGGGCGATGTGCGATCCCTGCAATTCGCCGTCGCCGAAGTAGTGCGCTTCGAGTCCCGCCGAAAAACCCACGGCAACCGCTTCGGCGGTTGACATCACCGTGGATGGCCGCTCGACAACGGTCCCATCGGCGGCGGCCCCGGAACGGAGGTCGTGAAACGTTGAAACCAGGACTTCCATCACATCGGGAGAGCAAGCGACCGGCACTTGTGCTTCGCGAAGCAGGGCTTCTGTCTGCTCCGTGACCAATTGGATTTCAAGCTTGCGCTCGCTGATGGGGTTCACGGTTTCAAAATTGAAGCGCCGCTTCAGGGCGCTGGACATCTCATGAACGCCACGGTCGCGGATATTCGCGGTTGCCAACACGTTGAAGCCCTTCTCGGCAAACAGTGCGGCGTCATGACCCGAGAGTTCCGGAACGTGTAGCACCTTGTCGGACATGATGCTGATCAGGCAGTCCTGAATCTCCGGCTGGCAACGTGTGACTTCCTCGAAACGGACAATCAAACCCTGCTTCATCGCGGTATATAAAGGAGAAGGCACCAGAGCGGCCGGTTTGGGTCCCTCGGCCAGAAGCATGGCATAGTTCCAGGAATACTTGATTTGATCTTCGGTAGTGCCCGCAGTGCCTTGGATTGTGTGGGTGGAAACGCCTGAGATGGCCGCTGATAGAAGCTCAGAAAGCATGGATTTGGCGGTGCCAGGCTCGCCGACCAGGAGAAGACCACGATTCCCCAGCAGGGTCACAATGCAGCGGTCGATCAGCGCATCGTCCCCATAAAACTTGCGCCGAACTATGGTGGACTGCCTGGCCCCTTGCCAATCGTGGTTCAGGGCCTTCTCATCGGAGCCCGCAACAAACGTCCGCACAGCCTTGGGAGAGAGCTGCCATCCCTGGGGCCGCTTGCCGGTGTCAGTAGCTGCCAGCGCCGCCAGTTCCTGGGCAAACAGAATCTCGCACGGGGGCCGCAGAGCTTGCAATTGGGTTCGAGCGCTTCCATCCATCGTCATTTTCAGAGCTCCGTTTGTTTTAGCCAGTCGGCCGCGAATCCTGGTCCCTCGGAGGCCGCCATGCGAATGTCATTCCAGCATTCCGCCAGCAAGACCGGCGGCAGTTCGCCAAGAGGTACGTCCTCTCGGTTGGATGGTCCGTCGTCTGGCCTTTTGCGCGCGAAATAGAGCCGTTGCAGCGCCACCGTCCTGTTCTCTTCGGGCAACCCGTTGCCCGTGAACTCGACCACCGCCTCGATCCCGAGGCCGGGGAAGTTCTTGTGATAATCGAAAAACCAGCCTCCATCCTGCGCTGCGCCACGAGTGTATCCCAGCCGGGTCAAACGGTTACGCAGGGAGAAGGCCTTCATCACGTACCCCAGGAACTCGGTAATCTCGGTCGTTTCCTTCATCTCTTGGCTCAAGGTAAATGCCGCCTTTCCAAACTGCTGAAAAAGAGGCTCGACCTTGTAATCGGAGAAGTGTTGCAACCATGACTGCCGGTCCGCGGCGTTGACGGTCTCATCGTGGGCAAGACGAATCGCAGCCGTGGCACCCAGTCTGACCTCTTCGTCATGCTGATCAGTAAGTGTTCTATCCGCAAGGGGCCGAAAGGACATTCTCGCCTGGTCTCCCTCAGACACGATCCATACCAGCTGTTGACAATAACGCCCTACAATTGGATGCTTGCGCAAATAAGTGTCCCATTCCTCGAAGCGCCACGTTCTCTGCGTGCATAAAGCTTCATAGAACCGGTCCTTCTGCATACTGAGAACAGATTTCAGTTCCTTGCGCGAAGCGGAAAGGGCTGCCTTTGCCTGCTTCACTTTCTCGCCATCGTCGGACTGATTTGCTTCCGGCAATGACGAGATGGTCTTTCCCGACGGATTGGCCAGGACAATCGTCATCTCCTCGGAGAGACTGGCGGTGAACTGCCTGGCGCCGTAGTCAATTTCCATGATTCCGTCTTCGTCAAAACCGGCGGTCGGGATGGTTCGGTCAGCCAGTTCGTTCAGCGTCCAGCCCTTGCGATCGGCCAGGAGCTGGCATTGCCGTGCCGCTTCTTCCTGAATGCCTTTCGTGCGAAAGCGATTGGCCACTGATAATACGACTTGCGTGGCGCTGGGATGATCGACCCAGGCCAGCGCCTGCAACAGCGCCTTCGCCTGAGGCCCGCGGTAGCCGTACCATTGTTTTATGTATCGATGTATCACCGGGGCCGCGTCCCCGCCGCAGCAGGCGCCGGAAACCGCGAGGATACCTTTGCTGCCGATTTGTGAGCCCTCCGGCTGGATGAGCAGCTGGTTAAACACAGACTGATAATGCTTGTGCTCATCGAAGTCAGGATAGTATTTCGGATTTTGTTTGGCATAAGCGGCGACCTGCTGTGCCTGTTTTTGCGCCAGATCAGCTGCTTGTTCCGCAGCGTACTTTGGCTTCGTGTCCTTGGCGATCCAGGCGTCCAGCACAAACATGCCCAGCTTTTCGCGATCATCTTTGCGGAATAGAGAGCAATATCTTCGCAGCGTCGGGCTTGGTTCCGGATTGTTCAGCCTGCAAGCCTGCACGATGAACCACTCCAGAATCGGTGCGGGGACCTGTTTGTCCGAGTCGGCCCAGCGCACCAGCGGAAGATGCTTGAGCGGAAACCATTCAAGATCGCCAGGGACTCCCTTCTTGAGCCCCTTCTCGGCATCCTGGTCCAGCTTGTCCAGGCCCAGCAACTCTTCCAGGCTCACGCCTAACGACTCCAGGGCTTTGATCATCTCATCCTTGATGACCTCACTCTTCTCTTTCGAGAGGGCCGTTCGCAGAGGCGCAATCGCGGCTTTGTGTTTCAGCTCCGCGAGCCATTCGGCGGCAGCCAGGCGCGCATCTTGCTGGCGGCTCGCCAGCGCCGCGATGATCTTGTCTTCTTTATTGGGAATTCTATCCAGGCACTGTTGCGCTGGCTTCCGCTCCGTCTTTCCCGGACCCAGCGCGAGATCCCACAATAACGGCACAAATCTGGTGGGAAGACGAGGAAAGAGCTTCAAAATTGAAAACGCATTCTGGCGGCGTTCCTTTTCCTGGAAATAATAAATCGACGGTTCCTGGACCGCATGTTTCAACCCCAGAGCTTCTTCCAGAAGATCGGGCCTTTCGGCAAAATATGGCCAAATTATCTCTGGATCTGAGCGGAGAAGCGGCGTCGTGGTCCACCGGTTTTCGCGCAGCAAGTGCTCTCCGATGATTCGATCATCCAAGCGAACTGCGCGAAAGACTGCCGCGAGCTCACGAAGGTCGATTGGTTTCTTGCGTGTCTTCTGATAGATGAGGAACGGCTCCCGCCACAAGTAGTCGAACAACGAACGCCGCCAATCCACATCGGGATTTTTACCCCGCGTTGAGATCAGCAGCAGACACCAGCGAACAAGATGGACCAATTCAAACTTCGGGTGCGCAGGGAATTTGCTCAAGATCTGAACCGCTCCTCCCCAATAGGCATGTTCCAGGTATCGCCAGGTCTTTCCCTCCTCCACCACAAAATCCTGCAAAGCCTCGAACAGTTTCTTGGCCGTGTCCGAAGCTACAGGAGTCCTGGTCATCTTTCGCGCCTGGGCGTATTGGTTCCTGGCAAATTCTTCGGCCGCTCTCTTCTCGAATTCCTCGATGCACTTCTGCAGGTCAGCCAAGACTTCTTTATCGAGGCGCCAATGTACTGGAACTTCCGCGACCGGCTGAAGACCAAAGTCATCTGCGGGACGTTTCTCCTCCAGCGCGCCTACGGATTCCTTGTCCGCCAGCAAACCCTCTATCGCGTCCGCTACCTTAGCCGACTTCTCGGCTTCGAGCCGCTGTGTCAGAAACGCGCGCTCTCCGTCGCCTCCGATTCTTGCCAGAAGACGCACGGCGTAAAAGCGTTCGTCGCTGCTTCCAGTCTCAGCGAGACGTCGCAACCACGGCTGCACAACCGCAAACTTCGACGAAACCACCTTCTCGGCGTTCTCGCGCACCTCCTTGGACCCGGAAACCGCGAGTGTAGCGATATCCTCCGCGAAGGGCTCAATGGCAATCTTTAACGCCACTAGGGCTTGCAATACACAAGCCCGACTGCTTGCATCCTTTTGCCGGAATGCCGGCCGGACAATGTCAGGCGACTTCAAGACGACTTCCGGGAAGCCTTCCAAGCACTGGAAAAAGGAGTAGAGACGACGATTCAGCCAGTGGTCGATGCGGCTTTTTCCTTGTTGGTCCTCGTAAAAGAAAGCTCCCCTCACCAGAACGGAAGGATCCTCATTCTTCGCAGCAAGCATCCCTTGAACAACGGCAACCGGAAAGAATGCTTCTTGTTCTGGGCGCGAGCGCGAAAGTTCAATTAGAAATGCCCCTAGCCAGCCAAGCGAATCGTGAAAGGCTGGTATGGACTCTTGAGAAATGTAGAAGCTCGCTCCCCTTCCAGCGTGCAACGCAGCTTCGTAGACGAGCGCCAGCCGCAAATACATCTCCGGAGCCCGGGGCAACAGGTCCACGATCTTCGATAAGCTCTCGGCCAGATTACCTCTGCTTGTCCCCCAGGGGTGGAGGGCGCTCATATCCAACGCCTGATTGGTGCCTTGCAGCGCGGCAAGGTCTGCCACGACACCCTCACCTTCCCCGGTAAGAACATAACGCGCCAGACGGTTGGCGATGCTCGCAGGCGCCCCTGGAAGCTTCTCAATCGGCGTAAACTGCGCGCGCAGTTCCTCTCCGGCCTTTGCATTCGACATCCCTTGCAAGCCTGCTGCTACCTTGTCTTTAATCCATCCGAGCATTGTCGATACTTCCCCTGGCGGCCGAAGCAATAAACTCCAGAGACTACAATTTTTTCTGGATAGCACGCATTTTATACCAGCTACCTCCCATCAAAGCCGATCAGAAGCATCGCTAAATCCCGCCAAAGCACTACATATGTATGGGGCAACAAACCTGGGGCATTCAACTGGATAAGAGACAGAATGTTCTAAAACCGGCCAAGGCTCGATTTTCCAACGGAGGAGGCTTGCAGATTGCTCTTGCCAGACTGACGTTCTAAAACCAAGTGAACCCGGGTAAATGTTTCGTGATGTCAGGTGTCTGGTCAAATCCCCCACGCACCCAGCATGCGGCACGTGGGGGCAAGAGGCCTGTTCTACTGACTAAAGGCGATCCGGGTACCCGACCCCGGAGGCACACAGGTGAACGTAACCTCCTGGCCGGCTGTTGCGGCAAGGGACCGCAAAGTGCCATCGGAGATGGTGGTTGTTCCGTCGCTTGCGATGAAATTGCGCGAGCTCGGGTCGAAAAGATAGCCCTTGAGCACACCCGCCTGTACGACCTTCGCAACCAGATCGCATTCGGTTGTAGTTCCACCCAGCACCTTGGATGTGAACGCAGTACCGGCGCGTTGCTCCAGGAGGCTGATGCGTGATCCAACCGCGCTGGAGCTGGCATTGGCATTGCTCAATGTGACTTGCTGGCCGACAATCGACGCCAGATCAGTATCGAATGCAAGCAGGTATTGCTCTACATCGCGGCGCGTTGCATTCGGGTTGATGAGGGGAAAGCCGCTGTTCAACAGCGGATTGAAGACCTGTGCATTGAAGAAGCGGAACATGGTATCGACGGAGCCTTCGTTGGTGAAGCCGAAGCCGCGGACCTGATCGCCCTGATTGGGAGTGCTGGAGTTATTAAAGAAGCGGACAGGCGCAAACCCGAACATTCCCACCTTGGTGTACATGTTGCGCAGATGAGGGATCTTGAAGATCTGCTGAATCCCCTCAAAGCTGGCCCGCTTGCTGGTGCCGAACTCACCTTCAGCCGGGTCTACTTCATGACAGCCATTGCAAGTGAACGCGGTCTGCCCGGGAATCAAACCGAAAGTGGGGACATTGATGCCGTCGGCAGGCCGTGGACCGTTGAAAAATTTCTCGCCACGCTGCTGAGAGGCGTTCAGGGAGTTGTCCAAATTGCGGACCGGGTTGGGCGGTTCAACAACCTGGAGTTGGAAATTCGTGAATTGCTGCATCTGCGCCGTCGTGGGCTGATTGGCAGCGCCCAACAAACCGGGGAAAGCGACGATGAAGTTGTTAAATGACAGATTGGCATCAAAGGCACTGGAGCCAAAGAAACCGTTGGCGCGGTCGCCACGCCAGTGCATGGCTCCTGAGTTGGCCAAGCCACGCAATGTCTGTACGGTCATCGGGCCTTTCATCGGATGAAAAACATTCGCCTGTCCCGTTCCGTTGAGTTTGCCCTGAACGGCGAAGAGCGTCTCGCCAAGCGCAAGCGAAGTAGGATCACCCAGATTAATCGGTATGGGATTGGTTGTCGTTGTGTTATCAGGATTGCCCAGATCCCAGGCAAGCTCGTCAACGTCGCCGAAGATATGGCAGCTCGCGCAAGAGGCCTCACCGTTTCCGGAAAGCTGAGCGTTATAGAGGAACGGTCGTCCCTGGACCACGGAAGGCGGCTCCGGATTGGGCAAAGCCACTTGTTGGACCTCCTGGTGTGTGGCCAGATCGACGACCTTCAGCGCATCGTCAAAGCGCGTCATGACATAAAGTCTGTTTCGCGCCTGGTCCAGCACCAGGCCACTTGGCCCTCCTCCGCTGACCGTGATGTAGTTGGAACTGTTCTGAGTTGGATCAAAGGTATTGTTTTCCAGTGATGAGGTATCGAACACTCCAATCTTGCTGGAGCCGAAGGCCGCGACAAAGAGCGTCTTGCCGTCACTGGTCACCGCCATATCCAACGGCGTGGACAGGCTGTGGTTAGCTTGTGTGGGATCGAAAGCCGGGTTGTTCGCAAGGATGTTGTAGTTGATGTGCTTGTTGAGATGAACCGGTGTTACTGTCGAACCGGAAATCACCGTGATGCGCATTTCGGCCAGATGGCCCTGCACAGTGGACCCGCCAAAGACGCCTGGCCCTTCAAAGCGGCGTTGGTTCTGAGCATCGCTATTGGAGACATACAGATGGCCGGAAACGGGATTCGTGACCATGTTGAACAAGGTTGTGCCCACATGGGCAAAAGCCGCGGTCTGAGTCAGCTTGTTTGCGTCCACGGCAAAAACGTCCGTGTCAGGCAAACTGAACCGGACGGAGTTGTCCCACACGCGGCCTAGCTCGTCCTCCCAGTGGCCGCTGTTTGCGTTGAATTTCACGATCATTGAGACGAACGGCGCTGTCTCTCCCGTGGCATCGGTACCGGGCCCCAGATGCCCACCGACGCCAGCATCGCCGTTGTTGAGGATGCAAGACAGGCTGGTATTGAAATTAGGACAGATCCTTCCTTCATTCACCACCGTGGTCTCGTTGCCCGTTTTGAATCCTGCAACATACACGGTATTTCCGTCAGGACTCACAGCCAGTGCGCGCGGCGTGTCCGTGAAGAAGCTCATGATCTTTAGAGGAGTGCCACCCAGGGTTGTTCCCAGATTGGCCGGATCGAAAACCCATACATCGGCCCGCGGAACTCCAGGTGTGGTCAGCTTCGGGTCGCCTGCACCGGGTACACTGGCGATCGAGGTATCCATTCTCTGCTGTCCACGGTGGGCCGTGGTAATGAACGCATGTGCCGGCGATCCAGCAAAAACAATGTCGCGCGGCTCGTCCCCTACCAGCAAGGTGCGGACTACGTGTGGCGTTCCAGACAGCGCTACGACGCTTACACTGTCAGAAAGATGGTTGATCACCCAGACTTCATTATTGGTCCGGGCAGCGATCGCAACCGGCTCCATGCCTACCGGCACACGCGTTTGGAAAGCAAGCCCCGACGATGTGATGTTAAAGATCTCAAGCGTACCGTTAGGTGTATTGGCAGCAAATAATTTGTTTCCATCCGGAGAAATAGCAATTGGACGGACTTGGCCACTCTCAAATTCCAGGAAGGAAGGTCCGTTTGAGGCGGCGGAAACGTGTTTGTCTGGCAGCGGCGAGAAGATGAACGCGCACATACCAATCAGGATCCACGAGGCGGCAACCCACGCTTTTGCTCTGATCTGTTGGGGGGCAGCTCTGCGCATGGCGGGAAACTCCTTTCTTGTTTCATTTGCGTCCGATTCCGGAGACCACAGAGGAGACTCCGAAGACGCGAGACGGGAAGAGAGTGTAGCATAAAAAGACAAATTGATCATTTTTTTGAACGATCAATCAGTTATTTTTATGAGACAAAACCGATGCCGAAATGCACGTTTGAGTTGTTCACCTATCTCCAACTTTAGGGAACCGCGCTTTATGACGGTTCCATTTTGGGAAAACGGGGACACGAAACGCCGGCATACCTCGATTTCCTGATTACCGAGTGCGGGGGTCGGCCCAAATGCCATGCGAAAGAAGGTCCACAAACCGCTCCACTGCTTCATCGTCGCCGACTCCGAGATGCTGATCGCCATGCATCAGCCTTTCGATCACAAAATAGGTGTGAAAGTAAAAATAAACCATTGCCATCACCAATGCTGGATCCTGGCCGCACCAGCCCGGCTGTCTTTTTACTTGAGTGATCGCAGGCCCCAGCAGGCGCCGAAACTGTTCTGGGACATCGTGAAATACTTTGAGAAAATGCTGGTTCTTGAATTCAATCACGTCAATGTACATCAGCAACCAGTATTCGGCGTCTTCATAGACCATGGATCTCATGGCCGCAGCAAACAACCGCAGGCCGTTCTTGGAAAAAGGCTCATCCAGGACCCGAAAAACGCGCTCCAGAAACTTGCGCATGGAAGAACGGTAGCTCCGGACCAACCCGGCAAAAACGTCCTCTTTGCTTGAGTAATATGTGTAGATCGCGCCCTGGGAGACCCCGGCTTTCTCGGCGATGTCACGGATATTAGTGCCGTGAAATCCTTGCCGGGTAAATAACTCAAGCGCTGCCGCCTCAATCCGCAGTTGGTTCTCATCAATCCTGTCCGGGGGAATTGTGGGCAGAAACAGGATTGTCCGTTGTACTGGATGGTCTTCCCTGCCGTTCTGTTCGTTCGGCGGAAGGTCCGGAGGAAGGTTCCATAAGCGGCCGGAGAGAAACCGGATGTAGTCAATGCGATCGCGGTTCGCCTTCTGCACCATTTGACGGGACTGCTCTCCGCGTTGGTTCCGCGCATGACGATGCTTGAGATGCGGAGACTTCCACAATCCGTGAAACAAAAGCTCGATAAAGCATTCGGTCGCACGCTTGTTGGAAACGCCCAGATGATGTTCTCCCTGCATGTGTTTTTCCATCAGAAAGTAAGTGAAAAAGTACAGGTAAGTGGAGGCCAGAACAAACGCAGGATCATCGCCTCTCCACCCCGGCTGCTTCTCAATCTGTTTCAGGATAGGACCCAGCACATTGCGAAACTGTTGGGGCACGTCGTGAAATACTTCGCGTAAATGCTTGTTCTTGAACTCAATGACATCGCCGAGAAGCATAAGAAAGAATTGTGGATCTCTGTCCATCGCCGACCGAACAGCCGAAGCAAGTTTCGTCAGGCCGTTTTTGGAAAGAGGCTCCTTCAAATTCGCCACTGCGGCCTTCAACCACTGCGAGAGGTGCGCCCGGTGTTTCTGCGCCAGATTGGCGAAGATCGCCTCCTTGCTCGGGAAATAGGTATAGATGCTTCCGGTAGAGACACCCACCTTCTCCGCAATCTCGCGGTTGTTGGTCCCGTGGAACCCCTGGGTGGTAAAAAGCTGGAGCGCCGCTGCTTCAATGCGCCGTTGGTTCTCTTCCGTCCGCTCTTTCGCAATTTTGGGCACAGTAGCGATGATCATAATATTTAAAGATCATCCTGTGAACGGAGAAGAGAAAATCGATTTTACGATGAGCGGGCATTAATGCAGTCTTGCACCAGGACAACCTAGTGGAAGCAGGAAGAATGTTCGCGGAGTCATCCTATACAACTCGCAAAATTGGCGACCAGCGGCACCTGGCGACATCGCTGAGCAAGACCGCAATCGTGCTGAGAATAGCGGGCGATTCCCGAACTCTGTCGTACTGAGCCGAGGATGACTTGGAACTCCAAGGCGTTTCTCAGACCTAACCGTTTTCGACGCGCGCCTTTATATCCGAGTACGCCGCGTTGATGAACCGGTTTAGGGCTGCGGCGTTTGTGGCCTTTCCCGGTCTCAGCTTCACATGGCGCATGAACTTGCCGGTGCCTTGCAACAAACGGCCCGGATCCGGCAGTGCTGCACCGTGAAAGAACCCCACGTTTACATGCGAAGTAAATACATTAACGTAGCCGAAGGGAGCATCTCCCAGACATGCAACCGGACAGCCGTCATGCAAAAGCTCCCTGACTTCGTCCCCGCATTTTCGCATTACCTCAAACCACTGATGCCCGATGGCTCCCAATTCACCTGTATGCTCTTTCATCCACGCATCGATGGCGGGATCCCGTTCGACAGCGCCGTTGAATCGCAGCAATTCCGTTCTCTTGGAATCGGCGCGGGTCATGGTGTTTTGAGAGCTACTTGCTGGTTCCAGGGCGCCACACTTTCCTCATACTCCATGGGATCGCCAAAACCTTCGGTTTGGACGCCGAGTTGGCGTAGAGCATCCAGGGCCATCAACCGGCGATGCGCGTTGAATGTCATGATATGGGCGAAGACGCCGCCGAACGTGAAGGTCTCAGCCGGCTCGCACAGAGCGTCGACGAAGGTATCATCCCAGGCGGAGCGGTTTCGGATGTCACTGAAAATACGCTGCAGTTCAGCATCGGTCTTGTCGAGCCTTTGCAGCATCGCCCGCGGGGAGCGCTGCGATTGGGGAGGGCCGTTCATATCCGTGTCGGCACCGGACAGCGCGGCGGTCCAAACTTCTTTTGTGAAGATAATATTTTCTAAGAGCTGCCTTAGAGTTTTATTCGACTCCCGCCAGGGTAGCAGCTCTATGACCGTGGGCAGCGGCCGATCCAATTGTTCCTCTGTCAAAGTACCCGCGTATTCCAACAAACGCCGCGTGTGCCAGGAGTCGTTGCCTGCAAAACGATCAAATAAATCCATGTCTCTTCCTCCTTTTGTTGATGAACCAGGGGCAAAAAAATGAATCTTGCTGGACGCCGGTAAATGAAAGTGCGGATCACGCATGCGCCGGTAGCGGCTGGGGGAGATCCGAAAAGCCTTTCGGAAAGCGCGGGTGAACGCCTCCAACGAACCGTAGTTGGCGTCCAGGGCGACGTCCGTGACCGACATTCCAGTATGCGCAAGTTGATATGCCGCTCTTTCCAGCAAGAGCCGTCGTCGCATAGCACCCGGAGTTTCTTCCACCACGGTTCGGAACAACCTGTGGAACTGCGCGCGGCTTTGATACGCCTGACGCGCCAGATCTTGCGTTTTCGCCTGAGTGTCCAGCGAGTTCGCTACAATTGCTGAGAGGCGGTCTGCCGTTTTCTGACGATCCGCTTTATTCATGCGTCCAGTTCCTCATCTTGAACAAATCATAGACAAAAGATACGCCTTGCGCCTGATCGTATGTACCAATCTTCTTTCTACCTTAAAAATGCCGCACCACCGCAAATGAGCCACCTGGATACTCGACGCCGCGCTTGCACGATTACTCCTCGCAAGCGCCGTTGTGGTGACCGAACCGCCCAACTCCCGGATGGTCGGCAATTCGAAAGTTATGCGATCCGCGGCCCCATTCATCGCTGGTCGGCAGCCATCTGCGGCGTTTGTTCCCCGATCTTTCCGGAGTAGATGATGAATTTGAACGGGTCAGTATTCTGATTTTTCTCCATCAGCCTGAGCTAAACCAGCCGTCTGGCTTTCGCTACCGCCGCGCTGCCCTGGAACCTGTCTCCAGTCGATTTAAGCAGCCAGGCCGCGAGTTCATATTTACCGTCAGCGGCCAAGCGTTCCACCGTCTTGACAAGCTGTCTCTCCGACAGATCAAGGTAGTCCACCAGGAGTTCTGCGCGGTTCTGCGCGGGTGAGATGGTCGAGGCCTTGCAGGTCAGTCGATGCCGATCAACTGTCGCCGCTTGTCGGATACCACAAAGTAGTATTCCGTGAATTCGAAGCCCGTGAGCGCGTTCACACGGCCCGGCACGATCTCGCTTATACGGTCGTGGGGCAAAAGCATGTCCCGAAGCGCCTTCTTCTGAAAAGGAGTGATGAGCGTGATCGGCTTATCAGTGAATCAAAAGAAGAAATTTTATGGCGGAGAGTAACGGACGATTTCCGAACTCTTGCCCTGCTAAGTTCTTCAAATTCAATACAAGATATTTCAGCGCACCGAGTCCTGTAAGCGGGATCGTCAGTTTCCAGGTGCAACCTGGTTGTGGTGCAAATATTTGATGTCGACAGCTACTTCTGGATTGCCTGTAATCGCTATAGCAAGATCTTCGGCCGGGATCACTCCTGACGCAATGCCTCGATTGGGTTGAGCCTGGATGCACGCCACGATGGAACCCATGAACTGGCGATAACAACGCAGAACATAATGAGAGCAACAAACCCGAGAGTCGGTATGTCATGCATGCCAACGCCATATAAACCACCGGAAAAGATGTTTGGGCATGCAGCTTCGGCAATAAGACCGATAATCACGCCAACCAGCGCTGGGACTACGCCGCGTTTCAGCATCAGCAGCAACACATTTGTTCTGGGCGCTCCAAGCGCCAACCGTACGCCCAGGTCTCGCGTTTGTGCACTGGCGATGTAGGACAACAATCCATAAAGTCCAACAACCGTGAGCGTCACCGCGATCATTGCGAAAGCAACAAAAACGAGCGCTGCCAATCTCAGGAATCTGGTGTTTTCTGCAAGATAATCGGCAACTGTTTGCATCTTTAATATCACAACATTCGGATTTATCTCCCTGGCGGCTGTTCGTACAGCGGACAGATTCAGCGACCTGCTATCCGTTCGAATGACAGGGTTTGTCCTTGACATGGCAGTGCCGGCCTGGTCCAACGGCCGGTACAAAACAGGATTCTCGGGCTCGCCACCTCCTCCCTTCCGAGTGTCAGCCACGACTCCCACGATTTCCACTGTGCTATCGTCCCATCGACTGTGTTCCAATCGCTTACCAATGGGATCTTCTCTGGGCCAAAGCTGCCGCGCCATTTTTAAGTTGATGATTCCCACCAGTGGGGCTCCCTTGCCATCCTGATTGGTAAAATTGCGCCCGCGTAATATGGGAGTGTTCGCGACTCCAAAGTATTCGGGCGTAATCCCAACCGAGTCATACCAGTCTGGCGGCATATTGAAGTTCACGCCTAGCCTGCAAGGATTGCACAATGCTACCGCCTGTATTCCCGGAAGATTCTTCAGCCTCTCGACAAAAGCATTTTGAAAACTTCTTTCAGCGTCGGAGCCGCTCGGCACATCCGGTAATTTCCAATAGATTGCCGAGACGCTTTGCGTATCAAAGTTAAATTCAGTTCCCGATCTGTTCCAGGCAGACCGAAGAAGTAACAAAGTAAACGCAAGTAACACAACGGACGTTGCCGTCTGGAAGATAGTCAATACATTCCTGAGGGGCGTGGAAGTGCGTCCACTCGTGCCGGATGCAGCCATTTGCATTGCCAGCCTTGGATTGGATGATCCTGCCCTAGCCATTGGCGCCAAACTGAATCCGCCTGCCACGAGAGCGGCAATACCGAATCCGAAAGCCAGCACTCGGCCGTCAAACACACCGGTCGCGACTGTTTCGTGCCACCGAGTATCTTCGGAGGTAAGTCCCACGACCAGTCTGAGGAACAAAAACGCAAATATAAGCCCCACAACCGCGCCAAGCGCGGAAACCATGCAACTTTCCATCAAAATCCCGCGAGCAATTCGCCACCTGGATGCCCCCAGGGCGATGCGTATGGCGAACTCCCGAAACTGCCTTTCAGTCCGTGCCAGCAGCATTGTCG
>WNGQ01000405.1_pt1 | contig 46918 bp, 32 predicted proteins | sample 5407661 | NCBI WGS metagenome assembly WNGQ01 (sample SAMN13153382, study PRJNA577476) | soil metagenome | isolation source: 60 cm soil or saprolite under Garry oak tree replicate 2 | place: USA:California | collected 2016-06-15 | reverse complement strand
TGCTCAAAAGCTGCCAACAAGCGCCCATCAACGACCAGGTTCGATGAATTTTATTCATAAATATTCCTCAGTTAATCACTCCATGTCCAAACGTCGCGACCCGCAGACCGGGCACATCACCCGGACCGCAGGGGCTATGTTATAGAACCGCCACCCCTTTGGCAAGCTCAAGCGTCACGCTCCCTTCACCCTTCACTTTTACATTGCTGGCTGGCAGGTTGTCGAAATGTTAGGTTGGTTTTCGCCAAGGATTTTCTTGGGACCGGCCCAGCGCAACCTCCTGAAGCGCGGCGTGCCCGTCTTCGCCTACCACAAACTGACTACACCGCCGCAAGGCACCCGCGACCCATTTCTCTACGTCAGTCCAAACCGCTTCGAGTCCCAACTGGCAGCCCTGCGTCTGGCCGGCTACAGCTCCGGTCAGCTTGACGAGTGGCCTCTGGTTCACGAACCTCAGACGCCTAAAGCTGTGATCACGTTCGATGACGGTTGCGCCAATGTCCTCGAACCGGGCCTGCAAATTTTGTCTCGCCACCATTTTCGCGCCATCCAATTCCTGGTTGCCGGATTCCTCGGTCAGAAGAATCAATGGGACGTGGCCAAAGGCGATGTCCCGGAAAGTCTGATGGATGAGGTCCAAGTCCGCCAATGGCTGGCTGCCGGTCATACAATCGGCTCGCATTCGCTTTCCCATCGCAACCTCCGCCATCTCAGCCAGGCTGACGCGCGCGAAGAAATTTTCGCCAGCAAGAAATCATTGGAAGATCGTTTTGGCGTTGAGGTGCGCCATTTCGCCTATCCGTACGGGGCCTGGAACGAGGCAGCGCGCGATCTGGTGGGCCAGGCCGGTTATCGCACGGCCTGCACCATGGTCTTTGGCGTCAACACCGCCGGCACGCCGCGGTTTGAATTGCGGCGTGTCGTGCCGCTTACCAGCGCGGAGTTGCTCCGCAAGGCCATGCATCGGTTGGCACAGAAAATCAGCGGCGCGCGTTAGTGGCCGAAGGCCGAACCATGAAAAGCTCCAAGGACCAACCGCCAGAGAAATTAGCGAAGATTAGCGAAGATTAGCGGTTCAACCTCTCACCTGACATTTACCCAGCGTTCATGAAGTGCTCTCAACAACTCGCGCGCCGCGGACAACCCCTCCGAAGGCTTTATGACTTCCACGCAATGGACCAAATAGGCCAGCGCCAATTCTCGCTCCAAGCCGGCAATACCGCAGTACTCGGCATATTGCTGGAAGGATGCGGAAGTGAGCAAGCTCTCCACTCTGCTCGCCAGGCGGCTGGTAGGCTGACGCTCCACCAGAATCCCGGTCTGTATCACGTAATGAAACCAGTCCCAGGCGGGAATGCCCGTCAGCTCACTGCGTTCCCAATCCAGCACGGTCCAGGCACCCCGGGGCGAAACCTTGATGTTCCACGGGGCAAAGTCGCCGTGCCGAATGGCGGGATGGAGAAATTGCTGGCCAATACGCCGGGCGAGTGCCGGAAACCACGCAATTGCTGAGGCGGATGCGCAGCGTGTCCAACCTGACAGCTCTGATAGCCGAACCTTCTCTTGCCGATGCACCCAACAGCTCAGCAGCCTGGCCATCGCGTCCTCGTCATTCACCCGGGGCGAATCGCCAGTGAAAAAATCCAGCACCAGCGCCCGCATCCGGAAGGAATCGAAAGTCGCGCGCAGCGCCGGGATGCCCTCGATTCCCCCCGGGACTGATCCCAGGAACAATTCCTCATGGCGGATCAATTCTATGGCTCGTGCCGTCAGACCGGCCTTTACGACCGCAACCGGCTTTTGGTTCGTGTCGAAAACCAGGATCAGAAACCGTTGGCCGTCGCTGGCGGGGTTTCCCGCCAGAATCCCAAAAGTTGGAACCTCCGATGTCGGGATACTCGCCAACGAAGCCAGGAGTTTTACAAAGGCATCCTCGGCGGATAGCGTGAGGGCGATTCTTTCGGTGCCAACCGCCACAGGCGCATGTAGCAGCCACCCCAAAAGCTTTCTGGCGACGCGCGCCCGAAGTGTCTGCGCCGGATACAGGTCCACTACCGCCGAAGCGGCGCCTGACTGGCGGGGCAGCAGAAGAAAAGGCCGGCCATGCTTTCTGACCATCCGCATCTCCAGATGAATGGTCTCAGAGCGGCCCTCCTCGTGGCCGAACAAGTCTTGCCAAAAATCTTGCGGTTCCACCAAGACCATCAAAATGCGTTCTTTGGCTGCCCGGTTGCAGTTGACACCGCGCCCGGTTTCTTGCCCAAACGCTGGTTTGTCCGCAGACGCATGAAGTCCAAGACGGCCCGGTTGAGGTCGTTGACTACTTTTTGCGGCGGCTGCGCAGCATCGGCGATCCATCCGTTTTTCAGACCATGCACAAGTTGTAGATAGGCCTCGCGCTGTCGTTGGGTTTCGGCGGGCGCGACTTCCTGCTTTCGGCTCTGCAGCAGCTCCGCCGGGGCGTCGAGCAACAGCACCAGATCAGGTTCCTTGAGCCAGCGGCATCCCAGCCGCACCAGGACTCGCGGCACCCGCAATCTGTAGCGCCATTGATCGACGAAAAAATCGTAATAGAACCGCTCGATCAAAACCAGCCCGCCTCTGGAGGTGACCGCCCGCACGCGAATATGTGAGCCAAGAAAAAACTCGAGCCAGTGAAAACCGAAGAACAGGAGCGATACTAAGTGGTTCCGTTGTGGCCGGGCGTGCGGCGCCTGCTCCGGACTGCGCGCTGCCATTCGCCTGGCCGAAAAGAGCGGCGGCTTCCAATGAAAATGCCGTGCCTTCCGCGGGCTGAACGTGCTGCTCAGACCTTCAAGACGCCCGGCCATTTGCCGAAAGACCAATGCCCGCCGCAACGCGTCGGTGCTGGCCTCGATTTGTTCCCACTTTTCTTCCGTTGCGCTTTCGACCAAACGCCTGGCGAGGCCCGGGCCGTATGTCTTCGCCAGCAACTGCATGGCTTGAGCGGCCCCGGCCCGGAAACCAGCAACGATAGAGGTCTTGTATTTGTCCTTTACCTTCCCGGTGTAAATCAACGACGACATCAGGTTCGTCGCCGCTTCGTCCACGGGGTTCAGCACCGAGAATAATCCTCGTGAGATTTTGCGTTCCAGAAACTCTTCGCAGCAAAGAAAATCAAACCCGCGCCACTTTAGATCGGCAGACAGGTCAAAGTGCGCCTGGACTCCAGACTCCTTTTCCGACAGATAGAGCGCCAGCGTTGCAAATTCCGCCCGGTTGTGCAGCGCGAATCCTGTTTCCTGCGCAGCGGCCAGCAGGATTTCTTCCGCTTGCTGGAGTTGCTCAAGGTTGACCAGGACATCAATAACCTTGGCCGTGTGGTCCGGCAGGTTCTCGTAGTTTCGCAGGACCAGAAAATTGATTCCCGCCCCTTGCCAGCCGCGAAAGACCGCCTTGACCAATTGACTGATTTTTTCTTGCTCGGACATGTCAAAAGAAGGAATAGCCGGAACCCATCTTCCATCAGTTGTGGAATCACACACTTCGGCCAAAACGTCCTCAGCGTGTAGCCGCCGACGTCAGGAAGAATGAAAGCTGAAAAGCTGAAACTCTGAAAACCTGACATGTACGAACGTTAAAACCTTTCAGCTTTTCAGTCTTTCAGCTTTTCAGCTTTTGGATTTGAAATGATCAGGGCCACACCTCACAGCACGTCACGCTCCGGCCAGCACGCGCGTCTGCTGCTCCGGCTTGCGCTGGATCATCTGGCCGTAAATCCACTCATAAGTTTTCTCCAGCCCGTCGCGGAGCCGAATGCTGGGTTCCCATCCCAGATACTTCCTGATCAGCGTATTGTCGCTATTACGGCCGTTGACCCCCTTGGGCGCCTTCAAATTGTAAGAGCGTTTGAGCTTGATGCCCGCGATGTCCTCCACCATGTCCACCAGCCCGTTGATCGTCACGATCTCGCTGCTGCCCAGGTTTATCGGCACGTTGATGTCGCTGGCCATGATTGCCTGGGTGCCGCGCAGGCAATCATCAATGAACATAAAACTGCGCGTCTGTTGGCCGCTCCCCCAAATCTCGATCTCATGATTGCCGGACAACTTGGCTTGAATCACTTTTCGGCAGATTGCCGCCGGCGCCTTTTCGCGGCCGCCCTCGAAGGTGCCGTGCGGCCCATAGACGTTGTGATAACGCGCCATCCGGCTGGTGACGCCGAAATCTTCCTGGAAATGCCGGCACATTCTTTCACTGAAAAGCTTCTCCCAGCCGTAGCCGTCTTCAGGCATCGCCGGGTAGGCGTCGCTTTCTCTAAGCGCCGCCAGCTCGGGCGACACCTGCTTGTCCGCCGCATACACGCAGGCCGAAGAGGCATAGAAAAACCGCTCCACGCCAGATTTCCTCGCTGCCATCAACAGATGCGTGTTGATCAGCACTGACAACATGCACAGCGCCCGGTTGTTCTCGATGAAACCCATGCCGCCCATGTCCGCCGCCAGGTTATACACCTGGGCCGCCCCGCTCAGCGCCTGTTCACAGGCCCGTTTGTCCTGCAAATCGAGCTGCAGGTTCTGGACGTTGGGAAAAAGTTGATACCATTGGTCGAACGGTTTGATATCCACAGCGCGAATGGCCCGCTGCCCATGTTTCAACAAATCCGCAACCAGGTGGCCGCCGATGAACCCGCCCGCGCCGCAAACTACGATTATCTTTGTCATGCAAAAACCAGCAAGAATGCAGCTTAGCCAGCGACCCCGCGAACTTCCAGAAAAAAGCGCGTGCCTCTGTACCGGTCTCAGGGCGGGCTCTAGAAACTCCGACCAGTCTCATTAACACCCCGATTCATCGGGGTGTGGGGCGTGGCTTGTCTGTCTTAACCCTTTCCAAGGGTTTCCACCGCGCTGCCAACTGGTTTCGAGCGTTCTTGAACTCGTCCTGGTACCGGCCTGCAGGTGCTTTAGTTGGGTCAACGAGGGACATAGGACGACTTCAACCGTTTTAACGGTTTCCCCTCGTTCTTAGGGCGATTGAAGGCATTCCTCAACTCACCCTGCCTCGGCATTCCCGCCGCCGAATCCCAAAGTACATTGTTCACCGTGACACTCGTGCCAGCAATTTTCCACCTCGTGGAAAGTTTTTGCGAAGGAACCATGGGACTGAGGCTTGGAGAACTGAACCCAAGCTGGCGTAGCCGCCGACGTCAGTCAGCGCTGATCTCGCTAAACCCCGTCACGCTCAGTCGTTAATCGCACAACGCATCGGTCCGCCCACGACGCCGCAGAACACTGGCACCCAATTTGCTGCCAAGCGTGAACCGTCTTGAACCCAGGCTTTGTTCCGAAAACCGTTTTAGAAACTTGTGAAAGAATGAACGCGCTCGCGCCGCCTTAACAACTATGTTTGCTGAAAATCCGAAAGTCAACGCTGAGTTACGCGGTATCGTCCGCCGAACCACAACTGATGTGCAGTTGCACGAAGAACTATTCCAGCAGGGTCACCTGCACCTGTTGCGCAAGCGAGCGCTACAACCAGGGCAGACCCTGAGTTGGTACCTGGACAGTTGCGCCTGCCACCTGCTTAACTACCTGGGCCAGGGTCGCAGCATTGATTCCCTCAAACATCGCTCCAACCGCTACATTCACGACCCCTCTGAAGATTCTGGGGATGGACCCGTACATGTCGCGCCTGACGCAGACGTGGTCTCCCTGGTGAGCGCGAAGGAGATCCTCGACCAGTTGCTGGCGCGTCTAGAGCCACTGGACCAGCGCGTCCTCGTGTTGTTGGATGACGGCTTCTCCACGCGAGGGATCGCGCTGGAAATCGGTATCTCACAGTCGAAGGTCGTCAGAGCCAGCAAACGAATCAGGGTTGCAGCGGAGGTGCTTGGAATTCTTCCTTATTGGAGATCTGGTTAACCCGACGCAGCAACTCGCGGCGGGCCCTCTCTAACCCCGCAAACCCCGCAACGAAGGCGCGACAGGACGGGCAATCGGACCGGCAAAGACGGGGTGAAGGACCGTTGGTCTCAACTTGAGGGAGCTGTGGATCTGGAGCCAGCCTAAAATTTCTTAATTTTTTCCGACTCACTTTGCCCTCGGAATTTGTTGTACAGGTAGGTCCAAATGCTATCAACCATGAAAACGAACCTGCTCGCAGCCATTCTTGTCGCCCTGACCTTCACCGCTCACGGCCAGCTTGGCCTATCACCACTACCCTCAACTTACGCCGTCACCAACGTCCTGCCCGGCCAGACACCGATGACAGCCATTCTGGCGCCGACTGCCATAGCGCCGCCGCTGCCACTCAACGTCTGGCTGACCAATAGCGTCGGCGGCCCCGACGCCGGCTACCGGCCCTCAACGCTCATCAAGGAAATCCAACTGACGTTGGCCGGCGCCGAGGCCACCTTTGGCCGTCATAAAGTTTCATTCACGAGCGACATCAGCGCGGCGCGCCCGATCACGGTCACGGGGCCGGACGGCCGTGTGCTGGCCTTCCGCCCGACGCTGCTGGTCTTGGCCAACCGGGCCACCGGCGAGAGTTATGTGCTGGGCGAGGTCACCAGCCGCATCGGACTCATCCTGTTGCCTGACCGCGTCCTGTTTACCAATGCCTTGGACACCGCGCCGGGGCCAAGCGTGGACCTCGAATACGTCTATGACGGCGATAAGTCGTTGGAGCAGAACCTCTTACTCCATGCCTGTCCCAGCTTACCGAGCGCCTGGCGCGAGGCAGATGCGGTTTTAGAATTTTGGACGGAGTTCGATTCGATGCCCCTTGCTACGCAGACCGCAACCGTGACCCTCCGCGGGGCAACCCAAACGGTTCCCGCAATCCAGGCCAGCGATGAAACGGCCGACTTCGGCGCGATGAAGGTAGTCGCCGGGGGCCGGGCCTTCAGCTTTGGCGCCCAACAAGACAGCGTCGCTGTGGCCAAGAGTTGGGTCCAAGCCCAGGATCCCATCTCCCCAGGCCTCGTTCGCGTCTTCCTGATCGAGACGCTCGACTGGACAGCATTACGACAGCAGTTCGCTGCATTACCGAAATCGTCTTACCGCGCTTCAGCCACAAACCTCAAGCGCAGCCGAGGCGAACTGCTGCGTTGGGCCGCCTCTCGCCCAACAGAAGGCTCGCCAGGGCTGGTGGCCACCCTCCCCGTGAACTTCCCCCTCTCCACTTCGGAAGGGGAGAGGGCCGGGGTGAGGGGCGCCTTCCAATCAACCACCAATCACTCATCCGCGACCAGCCCGATGCTCATCGCCCAAGCCCCGCCGCGTTCTTCCACCGACGTGCTGCTCGATTTTACGATTGTTAACACTGTGCCGGTCCCAGCCGGTATCATCAGTTGGTGGCCCGCCGGCGCCAACGCGCTGGACGCCATCACCAACCACAACAACGGGTACCTTTCCAACGGCGTAAGCTACGCCGCAGGAGAAGTTGGCCAGGCATTCACCTTCAATGGAGTCAACCAGGTCGTCGGCGTCCCCAGCGCCACCTCGCTTAACCCCACCAATGGGCTGACCCAGGAAGCCTGGATTTACGTCTCCTCTTACCCGACCAACAACGCCGTGTCGATCTTCGGAAAGGACGACCCCTACGGTGTGCGCCAGTACCTGCTCGGCCTGGCTTACGTGAACAACCAATGGGTCCTCCGCGCCCACGTCGGGGTCACTGGCGGATTTTACTATTACAACGGCACTACCAACATCCAGAGCCAGACCTGGTACCACGTCGCGATGACCTACGACGGTTCTTCCCTGAAGATCTTCATCAACGGCAGCCAGGACGGCTCCGCCAGCGTCACCGGTCCAATCATCACCGGCACGCCGCGGCTGCTCATCGGCGGCAGTGTGCCCGGCCCCTGGAACCTCAATGGGCTGGTGGATGAACTCAGCATTTACAACCGCGCGCTTTCACAAACCGAAATTCAATCCATCTACAACGCCGGCGCCGCCGGCAAGGTCAACCCCAACTGCGTCTCGCCCTCCACCAACGCCGTCGGCTGGTGGGCCGGCGACGGCAACGCCTACGACCTGGCCCATACTAACTTCGGCACGCTGCACAATGGCGTCACTTACAAGTCAGCCGTGGTCGGCCAGGCCTTCAGCCTCGACGGGGTCGCTGGTTACGTCCAGGTCCCTAATGCGCCGGACCTCAATCCCACCAACGCTTTAACTATCGAAAGCTGGATTTTTCTCAACCAATTCAACGGGAACCACTCGATCATCCGCAAGGACGGCGAATGTGCCAACCGCCAGTTCCTCCTGACCGTCGGGCCAAACCAAAAGTTCCGCGCCCACGTCGGGATAACCAATGGATACTTCTGGACCGACGGCGCCACCACCGTGACCACACAGACCTGGTATCACGTGGCGATGAGCTACAGTGCCACCAGCAACAAGTTGTCCATTTACGTCAACGGCGCACTGGACGCGGCGACCAACGTCAGCGGCACGATGATCACCACTACCGAGCCGGTGTACATAGGCGGGGACCCTTATCCCGGCTGCGCCCAGTATTATTTCCCCGGCCTGATCGACGAGCCGACGATCTACAACCGCGCCTTATCTGGTACCGAGATAAGCGCCATCTACTCCGCCGGGTGCGGAGGGAAGTGCCGAACCGACGCTGACTCGGACGGGCTTACCGACCTGCAGGAGGCCTTCCTTGGAACTAATCCGAATAATGCCAGCACATCTGGCGACGGCATCAGTGACGGAGTGAAATTCTTCCAGGGCGGAAACCTTTTCGTTTCCGGGGCCCTTGCCGACACCAACGGCCTCATCAACCTGCAGATCTATACGCCGCTGAAATGAGCACACCCGTCTTGCGCCCGGCCCAGCACCCACCAACCACAGCACTCCAATATAAATGAGCCCACACCTTGACCTCAATCATAACCGCCCCAGTGCCTGCTTTCTGATGTTCAAGAAAGCATTTCGTTACTCGGTAATACCGATTGCCTTTAGCCTCATCCCCCTCGGCAACCCTGGGGTGGCGCACGCCCAGCCATGTCCTGACTCCTCCACCAGCTATTTTGTCCAATATAAAACAGCTCGCGCCGACCAAGTCAAGTGCGGCTTCCCCGCATTCACTAATGACGACCTGCCACGACTGCACCTTTACCATACGCAAATCAGCAAGGAAAACTGGGACATCAACTACGACCATTCATTTAGCCAAACCGATACTACTTATAAGCTAGAAGGTTGCGACGACTGGTACGTCAGTTACGGCCCTGGTTCCGTGACTGACACGCACACCGAGGGTAAGCACGCCACGTTTACTGAGCAGCAGCCCGGACCGGTTTGTACGCCGTACAGCAGCACCTACTCGGGCACTTACACATTGAGCACAGTGTTCAGCGACACTCGGCCTCAGGGTGGGTATGCATGCGATGGGTTCACTGCAAACTGTGATACTAACACTCTGCAGACCGAAGACATTTCTGAGAGCCCGGTGCAGGACCCAGCGACAGGGGCATGGCAGTGGGCTGGTCAACGGCGCTTCACGGATTACGTGGCGGGATGTCACCCCCTTATTAACCAGGATTCGGGTTGGATTGCCGAGTCTGGTGCGCCCGACTTCGAGGGAGTGCTTATCGCTCTGACTCGAAAACACAAGGAATGGGCCCCGGATGAAACGGTTCAGGATCCCCCTACCGGGAGCCGTACGATTGACTTGTCGGATGAATACACCGACGACGAATTGCGCGCGAACATCATGGCCTCGATGCCGGCTTACGGAACTTGGTATATTCCAAGCGGCCAGCCTGGTGAGGTGTTTGCGACCACCGCGTACTCGGTGATTGACGGCACTCACACCAAGGCCACAAGTTGGTTCCCACCTGGGGAACAGGCAGAGCTCCAAAAGATGGAATACCAGATCGGCGTTTCGTCCAGCGACGCCACACGCAGTTATCAAGTCGAGTGGGACCTGGTCACCTGGGATACGACCACAGGTCAGATTGACTCTGAGCATCACTCCTGTGACCTGGGGACCGGCAATCCGAACGGCACACTTCTCAGCCCCGTGCAGGAGGTGATGCCCCCCTTACTGGGACCCGAGTTATGAGAGTGGGGGCGGCTGGGTGATTACGTTTGTTGATAATGTGAAGGTTTCGGCGAAGGCGACGGCGCCGGGCGGTCCGCCGGGGTCTGGGCCTTATGCAGTTCCCTTTCTGGCCGGCGCCTCCGGCTGCGGCAGTTGCGGCGGCGGCCAGAGCGGCTCCGGAATCGAAAATCGTTGGGGCGGCTTTTCCAGTGAGTTTGCCATGGGCCAAACCCCGAAGCGCTATTCCGCCGGCAGCCTGAGGATTTCGTCGCCTTTGCCGACGCTGAACCTGGCCACGCCAGCCGGCTTGACCTACGTCGGCAGCAATCAGTTTGTCGAAATCATTACCACGTCCAGTAACGCCGTTCGCCAGGTGAACGCCCCGCAAGCCTTGGCGGACGTGGTCACACTGGATGCCTTCTGCTACCAGATAGGCTATTACCTCAGCAGCCAAGTCGGGGCCAAGGTCGGGGGCGTTTACCAGCTCTCGGGCAGCCCGTTCGTGACCTGGAAAATCCAGAATCCAGACGCATCCACAAACACGTTCAATAGCGTGCGGATAACTGAGACCAGAGGCAGCGATGTCAAGACCTACAACTCCGTCTATACCGCTTCGAGCGGAAGCTGGAAGCTGGGTTACCCGGGCAGCTTGCGTGAAGACGAATGGGTCGTCAACACCGTCACCAACGGCACCAGCGTGGTTATACAGGGATACACGAAGCCCGGGTATCTGCGCACGGTGGCGGTTACGACGCGAGTTCCTGGCGGTCCGGATCAATTCAAAGTCAAGCGGGTCTATCAACTGTTCACCTGGGGCGAGGGGCTGGTCGAAGAGACGCTCGATCCGGACACCCACCCCAGAACCACGACCTACACTTATTATCCCGATACCAGCTTCCAGCATGGTCCGCCGGTCCAGAAAGTCATCGGCCCGGACGGGTCCTGGAAATGGTACGAGTACGACTCCTTCGGGCGGGTCTCGGCCATCTCTTCTTCCTTCGGCAATGTTACGCCAGATGGCACGCAGCCTCCTTCCAGTGTGCGAAAAACTGAGTACTTTTACGGCGACGAGGCGGCGACGTTCGTGTACGGCTCGGGCGACGACGGGACGCTGCAGACCAACACCCCGCGCTGCATCATCGAGACCCTGCAAATCCTCGACGTGGGGCGCCGCTACAGCGTTGTTCGTTCCCTGGACGCGCGCATTGACATACAGTGCACCGCCCCTGGCGCCAGTTGGAACGATCCGAGCAACCTTTTCACCACCAACCGTTTCTACACAAACGGCCCCAATCAATTTGCCCTTCGAGCCGTGGTGCGGCCCGACGGCACCATGACGACCTACGATTACATCACCAATGCCGCCGGCACTTATCTGACCAACATCACCGCCACTGGCCGGCCGGACTCCAGCTTCACTTACATTGTGGACGGGAGCTCAAACCAAACCGTGCTTACCAGCTTCGGCTACACGGCCTCCGTCACGACTTATGACGTGCTCTCCCGCGTCACCCTCTCGCAGGACACTTATGGCAATTTCGACAGCTATGGGCGGCCACAACAGGTCACCCATCTGGATGGCACAACCGAGCAGACCTATTACGCCTGCTGCGGGGTGGACAACACCACCGATCGCGACGGACTCACGTCCCAATACCTCTATGACGCTGCCCGGCGGCAAATCGGCTATCAAAAACTATACAACGGCATTCCGATCGCCACCACCAATCTCCTGGATGCGGCCGGACACGCGCTGGCCACCGTGCGCGTAGGCACCGACGCCTCGCTAATCGCCCTCGGCGGCGCCGCTTATGATCTGGCCGGCCAGGTCATCCGGCAAACCAACGCACTCAACGGCGTCACGGCTTACGCCGATACGCTCAACGGCAACGGGCAGAAGGTCAGTACCACCACCTATCCCGATGGCGGTGTCCGCATCGAAACTTATTTCCTGGATGGCTCGCTTGCCAGCGTTACCGGGAGCGCAGCTTCTCTGGTGCGCTACGAATACGGCATCGAGGACGACGGCGGCGGCATCTGGCGCCCATACAGCAGGGAAATCAAACTCGACGCCAACGGCAACGACACCAGCGAGTGGACCAAGGCTTATAGCGACATGCTTGGCCGCTCCTTCAAGACCCTTTTCTCCGCGGCCTCGACACCTTATCCCGCGGCACTCTCCTTCTTCAACTCCCGAGGCCAGATGACCAATCAGCTTGACGCCGATGGGGTCTCTACGATCTACGCCTACAGCGCCAAAGGCGAGCAGAGCTACAGCATCCTGGATAGCAACCGTAATTACGTCATTGACTACAGCGGCAGCGACCGCATCACGTTCACGACCAACGATGTCGTTGCCGACAATGGTTTCAACGTGCGCCGCGCGCGCACTTACGTCTGGAGCACCAGCGCCAACGCCTCGAACCTGGTTTCCACGACCGAAACTTCCGTGGACGGCTTGAGGACCTGGAACACGCTTTGGAACAGCGGCGTCCCGCTCACCGCCACTAACCGGACCTTTTACGATTCGGCCCACGCCTATCGAATCACGACCAACTCTGCCCCGGACCGCACTTACACCGTCACCACCAACCAGTATGGCCGCCTGGTCTCGGTCACCCGGCGGGATTCCAGCGGCGCTCAAGTCGGACAGACCATTTATGGTTACGATTCGCATGGGAGGCAATACACCGCCACTGATGCCAGGAACGGCACGACTACCAGCTATTTCAACAAAGCTGACCAGGTCAGCGGCATTGTGACCCCGGTCCCTGCGAGCGGCCAGAGCGCGCAGGTCACCACCAACTTCTTCGACAACCTGGGCCGCGTCATCGCCACCAAGCTGCCTGACAACACTTACATTACCAACAAGTTCGGTCTGAGCGGTCTGCTCACCAACACCTACGGCAGCCGCACCTATCCGGTCGCTTACACCTACGATGCCCAGGGCCGGATGAAGACGATGAAGACCTGGACCAACTTCACCAGCAACCTGGGCGCGGCCACGACCACTTGGAATTACAATGCCTACCGAGGCTGGCTCGACAATAAACGTTACCCCGACAACACCGGCCCCAGCTACACTTACACCCCTGCGGGCCGGCTCCAAACGCGGCTTTGGGCTCGCGGCGCCAACACAACGTACTCATACAATAATGCCGGCGACCTCAGCGGCCTCACCTACTCCGACTCAACGCCCGCCATCGGGTACGGCTATGACCGCCGTGGCCGCCAGAGCGCGATCACCCAGGGCAGCGCCACCACCACCCGCCTTTATGATGACGCCGGGGACCTGCTGAGCGAGTCATACGCTGGCGGCTGGCTCAATGGCCTGATCGTGACCAATCGTTACGATCAGTACCTGCGCCGGACCAATCTTTCCCTGTTTAACGGCCCCACTCTTTTGACGCGCTCCACGAATTCTTACGATTCGGCCTCGCGTTTGGCCAAGGTCAGTGACGGCACAAACAGCGCCACATACTCTTACCTTGCAAACTCCCCCCTGGTGAGCCAAATTGCCTTCACGAACAACGGCGTTCAGCGCATGGTGACATCGAAGCAATTCGACCTTTTGAATCGGCTGACGAACAGTTCCGCTTCGGTTTCGTTCGTTTACGCCTACAACAGCGCCAATCAGCGTACCCGGGCGACCCTGGCCGACGGTTCTTATTGGGTTTACACCTACGACTCCCTGGGCCAGGTGATTTCCGGGAAGCGGTATTGGAGTGACGGCACTGCGGTGGCCGGCCAGCAGTTCGAATACACCTTTGACGACATCGGCAACCGCAAGACCGCCGGCAGCGGCGGCGATCACGATCAATACGGGGGTGCGCTTCATTACGCCAGCTATTGGGCCAACAGCCTCAACCAGTACACCAGCCGAGACGTGCCTGGCTACGTCAACGTGATCGGCTCAGCCAAGACCAACGCCACGGTGAGCCTGTGGACTCCCGACGGTTACTGGGCCCAGACGTCGCGCAAGGCGGACTATTTCCGTGGGGAACTGCCACTCAACAACACCACCGGTGCCCTTTGGCTGACGATCACCAATCTTGCCGTGCTGAACAACGGGACAAATCGGGACATCCTGACCAACACCGTCGGCAATGCTTTCATTCGCCGAACGCCTGAAGCCTTCGGCTACGATGCCGACGGCAACCTGACCGCCGATGGACGGTTCACAATCACCTGGGATGCAGAAAATCGCGCTCTCTCCTTCGCCAGCCTCATCAGTGGGCCGTCGGGCTCGAAGATCAAAGTGGACTGCGCTTACGATTGGCTCGGGCGCAGGACACAGAAGATCGTTTCAACCTGGAACGGCTCAGCCTTTGTCCCACAGTCCACCAACAGGTTTGTATATGACGGCTGGAATGTAATTGCCGTCCTCAACCCTCAATCGGCAGTCGTGCAGTCGTTGACCTGGGGCTCGGATCTGTCGGGTTCGCTGCAAGGTGCCGGGGGAGTAGGCGGCCTGCTTTGTGTGAACGCAGGCAGCAACGGGGTGCACTTCTTTGCGATGGACGGGAACGGCAATGTCGCTGCCCTGGTCAAAGCCAGCGATGGCACAGTTTCTGCCACTTACGAATATGGCCCCTTCGGTGAACTTGTCCGCGCAACGGGGCCCATGGCAAAAGCCAATCCCTTCCGGTTTTCGAACAAGTATCAGGATGATGACACGGATATGCTCTATTACGGCTATAGGTATTACAGCCCCAGCACCGGCAGGTGGCTCAACCGCGATCCCTTACGAGAGAAAGGTGGATTCAACCTTTATGGCTTCGTTAGAAACAATTCGTGCAGCGCATTTGATCCGGACGGGCAGATAACCGTGAGAGTCCTGACAGACAAGCCTGAGACTTCCTGTGGAAGCGCCAGCGTATACTTCAACTTCATTCTAGACCAGCCGGCACCGCAGGATGGCTACATCGTTCAGGAGAACACTTTCGATATCCCGTATCACTCTTGCGACAGCATCGTACACGGTAACATTGAAACTGACCACTATTGGGAGGCGTGGCTCGTGAAAGCCGGCCATTATTTTCCCACGACCCAAGGGTATGGCTACACTGACTGGCTCTCCTGGCCTGGCAGGCCGGACGCAGCCGGGTCCGGCGGAGCGAAGGGCAAGATCAAGTTCTTTTTCAAAACGCGAACAGGGGATCTCGGAGACCCAGGGGCGAATCCTATTATCCCTCCAGACCCCTCCACTGGCTGGACCTGGAGAGTGTCTAGCCCCACCTCCTTGGATCTTCCATCCACTCGGATCAAACCGACATGGTGGGACGACTCACCCGACAATGGGGAAAGCATTGAGGCAAGGTCGGTTTCTGTTGTGTGGGCTTGTTGTCCCAACCAGTGCCCCACTCCATGGTCCAAAATCGTGGTTCTGCCCGGGCCCGTCACCAACTAACATGCTTAAATGAGCAGCACCTTCCGGATAGTTACGATTTCAGCGTTGACCCACGCCGCCGTTGCTGTAGCCGCGGTCTCATGCCTCGCAGCCACGAACGATCCCGAGGGGGCAATCCTTTCGTTTCCAAAAATCGCTGCCTGGCAGTATCGCCCAGACGCCGCGGTTGATTCAGCAAATGCCCTCATCTCTTGCGGTAAAGATGCAGCTTGCGCAGCTCTGGTCAAAGTCGTAAAGGCTGAAGGCGGTTTGGAGAGGCGGACTGAAGTAAATGAGAAAGCTTGCCACCTGTGCCGCCTGATCTTCAGGCCAACGAACTCGATCCGACTCCTCCGCCCCCCCAGGCTCGGGGCTCCGGCGGACTTGCCGTACAATTCCATGGTCGAAGGCGACTGGCCAGACCTGCCGTTCTCCGTCGCTAAGGACGTTCCCTTATCGATGAGCCTTGGCTACTTCGGTTCGGGGATTCCAGAGAAGGCACAAACCTACCTGGAGTACTGTAAAGCGAACGGCACCTTTCGCACGCACTTGTACCAGGCTCCAACCTCTCTTACCGCAAGCAACGCCCTCAGCCAGATCCTCAACTCGCCTGCCTGGAAGGCGCTTAAGTGGAAAGACGAGGGCGCCGGATGGCGCTACGATCTTGATGAGAACCGGGCAAAGAAAATGTTGTGGAAACAGGTCGAAAATATGGGGAGGTCACCGATCAAGGAGAAATGACCAACAGCGAGTGCCGCCAAATCTGTTGATAACCTGGTTGGAGACTAGGCTCGTACAGCTTGCGTACGTTTATGCAAACCAGCTCCCTCCCGGACGTTCACAAGCCCTCATCACCGGCTCGGCGGTACGGTCTCTTATGCGCCCTCTTGCTAGTTCTGTCGGCAAGCGTCGCGGCATACTATCTGGCTTACCGCCCCGCTGGACAACCCTGTTATCGCGGTCGCTGCTTGGAGTCATGGCTGTCGCAACTGGAGCCGCCTCCGGCATCCCAAGGCCAGGTCATAATGCTTCCCAAGGGGTGGGAAGCTTGGAATGTTTATCGTACACCCAGCCAGCAGCGCGCTGCGGATGCGGTAGCCGCCATGGGTGGCAGCGCACTTCCTCACCTGTTTCGTGCGATCACTAACCGGCAAGTTCACCTAGCCAGCCTAGTCCTCAAAGTTCTTAACCAACTCTCACCGTGGGAAATCACTGTGCCGTCAAGCGGCGACAAACGGAGGCAGGCAATACAAGCCCTAGGCCTGTTTGGACAGGCAGCCAAGCCCGCGATACCGGACCTGCTGAGCCAGCTCGACGATCCGGAAACCCAAGGCGCGGCAGTGAGCACCCTAGTCGCCATCGGGCCAGACGCCTGGGAGGCAGTCCGCCGCAACAACTCTACCAACCGCAGCTCAGCCTCAGCTCTCGCAAAGCTAAGATTTGGCTACGACAATCCAGCGCCCCACGGAACGGCGGTGTCACTGCTTGCCGGAGCTCTCACGAATCTGACGGACGGGCCAGCAGACGTAGCCCAATGGGCCCTTGCGGATTTCAGAGGGGACCGAGAGGCAGTCGGACTTCTCACACGGGCTCTTTCATGCAGCGACTACGGTGTCAGGTGGGGGGCAACGGTCGCCCTTGGCAGACTGGGGACCAACGCGGCCAGCGCAGTTCCGCCGCTACGGGAAATGCTTCGGGACCCCGACGCAAGAGTAAGGGACCATGCCGGAGCTGCTCTCGAGCAAATCGAAGGACGGGCCGTGGCCTCGCTGCGGCCCAATCCTAAGTAGGTAGATTCATTTGCTGCGCAGCCCGCGGCGCCAACACCACTTACTCATACAACAACGCCGGCGACCTCAGCGGCATCACTTACTCCGACTCAACACCCGCCATCGGGTACGGCTATGATCGCCGAGGCCGCCAGAGCACGATCATCCAGGGCAGCGCCACCACCACCCGCCTTTATGATGACGCCAGCGACCTCCTCAGCGAGTCATACGCTGGCGGCTCCCTCAACGGCTTGACCGTCACCAACCGTTACGACCAGTACCTCCGCCGAACGAATCTTTGCCTGTTTAACGGTTCGACCCTTTTGACACGCTCCACGAATTCTTACGATTCGGCCTCGCGTTTGGCAACGGTCAGTGACGGCACAAACAGCGCGACGTACTCTTACCTTGCAAACTCGCCGCTGGTGAGCCAAATTACTTTTGTGAGTAACGGCGTGCAGCGCATGGTGACGACGAAGCAATATGACCTCCTGAACCGCTTGACGAACACGGCGTCCGTCTCGTCGGTCGCGTCCTGGTTCGTCTATGCCTACAACAGCGCCAACCAGCGCACCCGGACGACGCTGGCCGACGGCTCCTATTGGGTTTACGCCTATGATTCGCTGGGCCAGGTGGTTTCGGGCAGGAAATACTGGAGCGATGGGACAGCCGTTGCCGGCCAGCAGTTCGAGTATGCTTTTGACGACATCGGCAACCGCAAGACCACCGGCAGCGGCGGCGATCACGATCAATACGGGGGTGCGCTTCATTACGCCAGCTATTGGGCCAACAGCCTCAACCAGTACACCAGCCGAGACGTGCCCGGTTATGTGAACGTGATCGGCTCAGCCAAAACCAACGCAACGGTCAGTCTGTGGACTCCCGACGGTTACTGGGCCCAAACGTCGCGCAAGGCGGACTATTTCCGCGGGGAGCTGCCCCTTAACAACGCCACCGGCGCCCTTTGGCTGACGATCACCAACCTTGCCGTCCTGAACAACGGGACCAATCCGGACATCCTGACCAACACCGTTGGCAATGCCTTCGTTGCCAGAACGCCGGAAGCCTTCGCCTATGACGCCGATGGCAACCTGAGCAGCAATGGCCGATTCACAATCACCTGGGATGCAGAAAACCGCGCTGTGTCGTTCACCAGCCTCAGCAACGCGCCTTCAGCCTCGAAGACCAAAGTGGACTGCGCTTACGATTGGCTCGGGCGCAGGACACAGAAGATTGTCTCAGTCTGGAACGGCTCGGCCTACGTTGCCCAGAGCACCAACCGCTTTGTCTATGACGGCTGGAATCTGATTGCGGTCCTTAACGCAACCAACGGCCCACTCCGCTCCTTCACTTGGGGCCTTGACCTGAGCGGCTCGCCCCGGGGCGCTGGTGGTGTGGGCGGGTTATTAGCTGTTTGCGATTCAGTCCAAGGCACCCACTTCGCCGCCTTTGACGGAAAGGGCAACGTGGCCGCGCTGGTGAAAGCAAGCGATGGAACAATTTCGGCGCAGTACGAGTATGGCCCCTTCGGGGAAGTCATCCGAGAAACCGGCCCAATGGCCAAGGCCAACCCGTTGCGGTTCTCGACCAAGTGCCAGGATGATGAAACCGACCTGCTTTATTACGGCTACCGGTATTACGGCGCCAGCACGGGAAGGTGGATTGGACGGGATCCGGCGGGAGAGCAGGGGGGGATGAATGTGTATGGCTTCGTCGAAAACAATCCAGTCAACTCCTTTGATTTGTTGGGCCTGCTGGATTATTACTTGGGCAATACGGACCCAACATATACTCCGCCACCGACGGGTCAGACACCAATTGCGCCGACTGTCGGACTTCGTGCACGGTGGCTAATAATTGATGGGGCGGCAGTTGCCGAGGTTGCTGTGTATCCGCACGCGGCGGGTTTTTTGACATACTACCTCAACGGGGACGGCACTCCGGTGAAAGTATCCGTCGATGACATGTTAAATGACTCCGTTAATGCCAGAACTGTTTACAGAGCGGAGTTGACCCAGGCGATAGCATTTGCCGCAACTTTGGCCAAAAAACCAAGCGGGGACTACGATATTGATTCGAGAACAGCATCGCAGGGAGAGTTTAGGCCTTCGGACAGCAAGGATTGGTTTTTGGCTATAGGCAGGTACGTCGCCTGGGGAAAGGGCAAGGCCCATGTTAAAGATTGCAAAGTAACTCTGGACTTTACCTATGAGTTTAGGAAGCGCTACCAATGGCAGGTCGATCAAGGCAAGTCCGTTACACTCTTGGGCCTTACCATAACAGACGCGCAAATGGGCGAACTGAGCGAAGCAGGCTTAGCAAAAGAGTTCGACATCACTGGTGAAAAATCGGAGACTGTCAATGCCACTGATCCTAACGCTACAGGACCTAGCTCGCCGCCGCCAATAGGGCGTTGAAGCGAGAGGGAGCCAGAATTAACGCCTATTGCTAAGCGTCAGATATGAGACAATGTATTCTCGTGGCAAGTGTGATACTCCTGATGGCGTTCACAGTCGTCTCTTGCAAACGAAGCAAACTGCAAGGTTCTTCAAAGCCACAAATGATAACGTCCAATCTTGTTTCGGATGTGAAAAGCAAGACTGGCGTGGACTTGCCAAAATCCTGCACGCTTATTTTGAGCACCAACTATCCCAGACTGGACTCCGATACCTGGTTGTTTGAAATCGACGGCAGCAACCCAGCGCAATTTCCACGGCAGTTGGAGCTTCAGCCCCAAGGTGATGGTCACAGCATGGCAAAACTAATGGAGCGCATGGGTGGTGTGTCGATTGGTGTTCCGAAAGCATGGTATTTTGGCATATGGCAAGTAACAAACGCCCAATGTCACGCAACTCTGATCATGACGAGTAATAGGGAGTACTTGATGTTGGAACGACTTTACTAGGTCGTGCCGGTGTCGGCTCTCGCTGTTGATATTTTTCCATGGCGGCGGCTTTCACTCCCCCGTCGACGGACTCCGCCGCGAAACCGGCAAGACTTGGCTCCCCCCGCTGAGACTCGCTTGTGAGCTTTCTTCGCTCCCTCTGCGCTACCGCCAGGCCCTGCCGCCTTCCTGGCACCGCTCCGACTTCGCTTGGAAACATCTCAAGCGAGCGGTGGATTGGCTGGCGCTCTCGCACTCGACAATGAGCGGGCCAAGGTTCGTCTGACTTGGCACCCGAGCTAAGCGTGAATGTTCGTCGCCACCAGTAATCACACCTTTTACGATCCTGCCCACGGTTACCGCATCCTGACCAACACCTCGCCAGATGGCTCATACACCGTCACCACCAACCAATATGGCCGGCTGCTCTCGGTCACGCGCCGGGACTCCAGCGGCGCTCAAGTCGGACAGACGATTTATGGTTACGATCCGCATGGAAGACAAAACACCGCCGCCGACGCGCGAAACGGCACCGCAACCAGCTATTTCAACAACGCCGACCAGATCAACGCCATTGTCACCCAGATCCCTGCGAGCGGCCAAAGCTCGGAGATCACATTTTACTTCTTCGACGGCTTGGGTCGCGTCATCGCCTCAAAACTGCCTGACAACACCTACGTTACCAACAAATACGACGTGACCAGCCTGCTCACCAACACCTTCGGCAGCCGCACTTATCCGGTGGCTTACACCTACGACGCCCAGGGCCGCATGAAAACGATGAAGACCTGGACCAACTTCACCAGCAATCTGGGCGCGGCCACGACGACCTGGAATTACAATACCAACCGAGGCTGGCTTGACAACAAACGTTACCCTGACAACACCGGCCCCAGCTACACCTACACCCTCGCGGGCCGCCTCCAAACCCGTCTGTGGGCGCGCGGTACCAACACCACTTACTCATACAACAACGCCGGCGACCTGAGCGGAGTTACGTACTCCGACTCGACGCCCGCCCTCTCCTACGGCTATGATCGCCGTGGCCGCCAGAGCGCGATCACCCAGGGCAGCGCCACCACCACGCGCCTTTATGATGACGCCAGCGACCTGCTCAGCGAGTCATACGCTGGCGGCTCCCTCAACGGGCTGATCGTGACCAACCGCTATGACCAGTACCTCCGCCGGACCAATCTTTCCCTCTTTAACGGTTCGACCCTTTTAACACGCTCCACGAATTCTTACGATTCGGCCTCGCGTTTGGCAACGGTCAGTGACGGCACAAACAGCGCCACATACTCTTACCTTGCAAACTCCCCGCTGGTGAGCCAAATTACCTTCGCGAGCAACGGCGTGCAGCGCATGGTGACAACGAAACAATATGACCTTTTGAATCGGTTGACGAACACGGCGTCCGTCTCGTCGGTCGCGTCGTGGTTCGTTTACACCTACAACAGCGCCAACCAGCGCACCCGGACGTCGCTGGCTGACGGCTCATATTGGGTTTACGCCTACGACTCCCTGGGCCAGGTGATTTCAGGCAGGAAATACTGGAGCGACGGGACAGCCGTCGCCGGCCAGCAATTCGAGTACACCTTCGATAATATTGGCAATCGGCAGAGCACAGGCAGCGGCGGCGATCACGATCAATACGGGGGTGCGCTTCATTATGCCAGCTATTGGGCCAACAGCCTCAACCAGTACACCAGCCGGGACGTGACCGGCTACGTGAACGTCATCGGCTCGGCCAAGACCAACGCCACGGTAAGCCTCTGGACTGCCGACGGTTACTGGGCCCAAACCTCGCGCAAGGCCGACTATTTCCGCGGCGAGCTCGCCATTAACAGCAGCACCGGCGCGCTTTGGTTGACGATCACCAACCTTGCCGTCCTGAACAATGGGACAAATCCGGACATCGTGACCAACACCGTCGACAATGCGTTCGTTGCCCGGACGCCGGAAGCCTTCGGGTATGACGCCGACGGCAACCAGACCAGCAATGGACGGTTCACAATCACCTGGGATGCAGAAAATCGCGCTCTTTCCTTCGCCAGCCTCACCAACGCGCCTTCGGCCTCGAAGGTCAAAGTGGACTGCACCTACGATTGGCTCGGCCGCAGGACACAGAAGATCGTCTCCACCTGGAACGGCTCAGTCTTTGTCCCGCAGTCCACGAACGGGTTTGTGTATGATGGCCGGAATCTGATCGCGGTCCTTAACGCAACCAACGGCCTGCTCCGCTGCTTCACTTGGGGTCTCGATCTGAGCGGTTCGCCTCAGGGCGCCGGTGGTGTGGGCGGGTTATTGGCTATTGGCGATTCAACCCAGGGGAGCCACTTCGTCGCTTTCGACGGCAACGGCAACGTGACCGCGCTGGTGAAGGCAAGCGATGCAACAATTTCGGCGCAGTACGAGTATGGCCCCTTCGGGGAACTCATCCGCGCCACCGGCCCGATGGCGAAGCCCAATCCGTTTAGGTTCTCTACGAAGTACCAGGATGACGAAACGGACCTGCTCTATTACGGGTATCGGTATTACAACGCGAGCACCGGACGCTGGCTGAGCCGGGATCCGATCAACGAGGAAGGTGGACCAGATCTTTACGCATTTGTCTTCAACTCTGGCGCGAACAGGGTTGATCCAATCGGTCTCCAATGTTTCTTGGCGACGGCCCAGGCAGCCGGCTCTAACCCTAACACTTCGCCACCGTGTGATAGCGGATGCCATGGCAAGGTCGACTTTAGGATGGAAGTCAAAACCACCTCGACCAGGGAGGAGACGCAAAACGAGTGCGGGAAGGCACCTGCGTGCGCTGCGGCAACTTTTCCGTTTGATATGAAATGCGAAAGGTGCGAAAGCGATTGCAACTGGAAGGTGATCGTCAGGGTCAACTCGGTCTGCTATATCACAGTCGCGGATTCAACGATTGCCCAATTCACCCCGAGCCGGGAGGCTGCGCTAGAACATGAGCGCTGCCACTGCCGAGATTACCAAGCTGTCTTAGAGGCACTTGTGGCCGAGGCGGGAAGCGCAACCTACTCAAGCAAGAGCAAGTGCGAAAGAGCCTTGAGCAAATGGGACACTTACTTTGGACAGCAATACAACCAGAGGATCAAGTCCAGCAGCCAGCATGAAGACACCAAGAAATGGTGGGACAAAGCCTCACCGTGTTACGCGATAGGTACCTGGAAATAGTTGTTGGCTCTATGCCTCATACACTAAGTCTTCGATGCGTGTAACGCCTTTAGCACTCAACTGTCTAGCCATCTTGGTTGGCTGCGCCCCAAGTGCAGAAGCGACAATGAAGCAAAGAGGCGCAGCGGCGTACGCTCCGCCTGTCAGAGGGTCAAAGCCCGGGGAAAGCGCGGATCGGCTAACCTCGGTATCTCGCATCACCGTAGGCAGCTCCGAAAAAGAAGTCACGGGGGCACTACAAGGGTTGTTTTCGCCGGTCCATACGAACCGCTACATGGGGAAATATCCGTTCACGATAATGTTGCCGTACACCAATATTGCGGTCGCCTCGGAATGGAGGCTAAACGCCCCCAAGTTGGATGACTCGCTGGAAATAATTTTTGGGATATTCTCCAGTGCCGCTAAGACCAATCTCATTGATGCCTTGTCGTTTAGGGACGGGCATGTTGAGCCACTGGTTGATGGTGCATACAACAGAAAGTTGTTTTCGCTGGAGAAAGGAGACTCCATTGAAGAAGTCTACAAGCATCTTGGCAGGAGAGAATGTGAGTATTTTTTCGGCAACGACGGTAGATGGTGCGTACGATTCCTATATTTTGGTCTCGGCGGAAGGGTTGTTGTCGTTGAAGCTGATGCTGCCAGCGGTCGTGTTTTGTGTGTGCGCGAAGGTACAATCTGAGAGCATTAGGCCCTCCTTGACCAACAAATGAGCGAACCATGTAAAATTGACGTCGGGCCAGATGATGTGTTCGGTTCGCTCATACGAGCCCAAGGCGATTTACAAGCATTACCTTTACGAACAACGGCGTGCAGCGCATGGTGACATCGAAGCAATTCGACCTTTTGAATCGGCTGACGAACAGCTCCTCATCGGTCTCGTTCGTCTATGCCTACAACAGCGCCGATCAGCGCACCCGGGCGACGCTGGCCGACGGCTCGTATTGGGTTTACGCCTATGACTCGCTGGGCCAGGTGGTTTTGGGCAAGAGATATTGGAGCGATGGGACGGCCGTTGCCGGCCAGCAGTTCGAATACACCTTTGACGACATCGGCAACCGCAAGACCGCCGGCAGCGGCGGCGATCATGATCAATACGGGGGTGCGCTTCATTACGGCAACTATTTGGCCAACAGCCTCAACCAGTACACCAGCCGGGACGTGCCCGGTTATGTGAACGTCATCGGCTCAGCCAAAACCAACGCCACGGTGAGCCTGTGGACTCCCGACGGTTACTGGGCCCAGACTTCGCGCAAGGCGGACTATTTCCGTGGCGAGCTTCCCCTTAACAACACCACCGGCGCGCTTTGGCTGACGATCACCAACCTTGCGGTCCTGAACAACGGGACCAATGCCGATATCGCGACCAATACCGTCGGCAATGCCTTCGTTCGCCGAACGCCGGAAGCCTTCGGCTACGATGCCGACGGCAACCTGACCGCCGATGGACGGTTCACCATCACCTGGGATGCAGAAAATCGCGCTCTCTCGTTCGGCAGCCTCATCAGTGGGCCGTCGGGCTCGAAGATCAAAGTGGACTGCGCTTACGATTGGCTCGGGCGAAGAACACAGAAGATCGTCTCCACCTGGAACGGTTCAGCCTTTGTCCCACAGTCCACCAACAGGTTTGTGTATGACGGCTGGAATCTGATCGCGATTTTAAACGCAACCAACGGCCTGCTCAGATCCTTGATTTGGGGCCTTGACTTGAGCGCTTCGCCCCAGGGTGCTGGCGGTGTCGGCGGGTTGTTGGCTATTAGCGATTCAACCCAAGGAACGCACTTCGTTGCTTTCGACGGGAATGGAAATGTGTCGGCGCTCATCAAAGCCAGCGATGCAACCATCTCCGGCCAGTACGAATATGGCCCCTTCGGTGAACTCCTCCGCGCCACCGGCCCAATGGCCAAGGCTAATCCGCTTCGGTTCTCGACAAAGTATCAGGATGATGAAACGGATTTGCTGTATTATGGGTACAGGTTTTACAACCAGAGCACAGGGAGATGGTTGAGCCGTGATCCGGCGGGGGAAAGCGGAGGGGAAAACGAAATCGCCGCGTTCGGGAACAATCCCATCTCGGCATTCGACGTACTTGGGTTGCTGAGATCGGGTGAGGACCTCGACGTGAGCTATAAGGGGAGCAAGGTCGGCTCGCTTCATGTGGCCTATTATTCCAGGCTTCCTTTCGACGACGATGTAACGGAGCGCACATTTTTTGGGGCTCAACTCAGGATAGACCCGCATATGGATGACTGCTCCTGCAACTGCTGCTACAAATGGAGGCAACATTTCTCCACGCAGTGGGACGATCAGTACGCGCCAGCTCCGCCGCGGGAGGATAAATGGAAGTATCTGCCCCCCAACATTACAGAAATGAAAGATATACTCGACATCGACTATGCGGTCCCCCGAGTCGCAGATTGGTACGCGCGCTCCAGCGACGACTCGGGCTTTTGCAGCTATCCGTTCAGGGACAACCCTGGTCAGTATCCGCCTTTCCGGATGTTCCACCCGGACCCCGGTTCCGACCCCGTAAAAAAGATAAAAAAGGCCACTATCACCTTCAAACTAGAGTTTGTCAGACTGACCAACTGCGACCTCCCAACCGGTGGAGATACACTGCTCACCCTGAACTGGGGCTTCTGGTACACCAAGCGCGAGCACGGGCTCCTCAACAACAACTAGTTATGAGAACAACACGCGCATTGATAATTCTGTCCATCCTCTTGATCGGCCTTGCGTGTCATGCCCGTGGAGAGGACGAAAAGATATGGCTTTATGCCCAAATGCGACGCTCAGGCGAGACCAACGAGTTTTGGCTGCCTGTGAGTCGCTTGAAAAGGCTGCCGCGCTGGGATCCGCTTCACCAGAAACCACCCGTTTCCCTGACCAAAGCAATTCAGACAGCTTCGAAGTGGCTAGCAGCGCGTGAGGGAGGCGGTGAGCGTGGTGTGGACGAAATCACGATCTGCTCGCTGCATTCTGATGAGCAGCAGTTTTGGCACTTCTTTTACTATAGGTTCATATTCAATACGCGGCCGTTCGATCAAGCTGCCTGTATCGTCCTCATGGATGGAACCGTTCTAGAGCCGGAGCCACCGCCGTCAGAGTCAACACCAGCCCGGCAGAAACATAAATGAAAGGGGGGCGCAGACACCCGTACCACCAGCGTCGCCCGCGGCTAGCTTTTCGAATGGTGCAATGCTGGGCTGATGAACTGGATTGGAGACCTCTCGTTTCGGCAAATGGGTATTATTGGGTTGGCCATGGGACGCTGCACCTGTGGAATATGCCTCCGAGGGGGTTCGATGGAAAATAAGATTGGTTTGAGGTTCCTTCCGTTCTGGTTGGGAATGATCAGCCTAACGCTTTCGCTCGTCTACTTACTAGCTCGATCGCACAGTTTTTTCGGCTTCAGGGTCGGCAAGCATCTGGACCTGTTGGGCGCATCGGCCTTTGGTTCGGCTCTTGTCGGCACTCTAGTTGGAGCCCTCCTCCTCAAACGGTATCCCGCTGTTTCCTGTCTCAGGTGGGGGGTATGTCTATGCGTAGGTGCTTTGCTGCTGAGCTTCTTCGGCTTGCCGCTCTGAGCGGGCACGTCGCGCCCCGCCAACAAAGCAGCGCGACCAGAATGACAACCACGAAAAGATATGACTTCCTCAATCGGTCCTCGTCGATTGCATCGCCGGCTAGCTCGGCAGCTGTACCAGACGTTTCTTTCTGGGAAGCATCGGGATCAGGTCTCAATATTTGATTCTGCTGAAAAACCCCCTCCTTTTTAAAACCACGCCTCCACGCCAAGAAATTGCGCAAAATTAGTGAACGGCAACCAACAGCATGGCAAATGCCACCTGTTTCTGGAACGGCACCGGCAGCAGCTTCTTCGAGTTCACGGCCTTGCAGCTTTGGCAGGTGCGTCTTCTCTAATGTATTCATCCGAACGCCCCAACACATCCGCCTTCGCCAAGGCTACGGCGGGACGGGCAGGCCGCCCACATCCAGTGCTGGTCCTCGTCAACCTCGGGCTTGTGCCGCTGGTCACTGGCGAAGCCCTGCCAACCGATTAAGAGGCGCGACCACTTCCGGTTTTGTCGGCCGCATCATGCCGGGCGCAAGTGCTTCCGGTCAAGCCGATCCCTGTCAGCACCATCGCTCGCCGCGCAATGCCTTCTCCCCCTCTCTCCATCCGACAGAGACAGCGCCGGGCTGCCCTCCATAGGCTCGGCGGCGGAGGGGGGTGAGAGGCCATGCGCGACCGTGCCGCCAACCGCCCAAACCCGCCTCCCCTCTTCCATCTCCCACCCTTCGTGCATTTTGTCCTCTGAGTGTTCTGAGTCTTTTTCGTGCATTTTGTACACTGAGTTTTCTGAGTCTTGGACAGCCGCCTCTTTCGCGCGTATGGTGGACACGTGAGAGTAACCAAAAACAAGGATTCAAACACGATGCTGCCAACCCACAAATCGAGCGGCTCCCCCACGCCGGGTCTAAGAAACTCCGACCAGTCTTACTTATCCGCCAGCCCTTCGGGCCACTTCGCAAAAAAAGTATGGTTTTGTTGATTTCCAAGCACTTGCGCGGTTACTTACGGGGTAACGCCTCGTATTTATCGGGGTGTCGAGCGCGGCTTGTGCGTCTTAACCCTTTCCATTCCAAGGGTTTCCACCGCGCTGCCAGCCAGTTTCGAGCTTTCTTGAACTCGCACCGGTCCCCCTTTCGCCACACCCCGCTTGCCGCCTTGGTCGTCCATCCAGTTAAAGCCAGTTAAACCTAGTTAAACCTAGTTAAACCAAAACCTTTCCTCAACGTGGCTAACAGCCAGGAAAAAGCAGAGATATTGCCCCCGAGGCGCCAGGACACCGGCCTGCCTCCCATCGCGTTGAAAATCTCTCACAATTTAGTCCACCAAACCTGGCGGCTACGGATAAGTGCCGTCACTTTCTCGGTGTACCCTGTCAGTAGGTGTAAAATAATTGGCGGAAAGCGCCAATACACAAAGCTACCCCATTGGTCATCAACGATTTACGACGGCGAACTTTGGCCGCTTTCAATTTTTTCACAGCTTCTCAGCGCCAGCGAGTCGGAGCGCGATCACCTATGAGACTCAAACTCGCTTCTGCGGACTTCACCTTTCCGCTGCTGCCGCATGACCGCGCGTTGGACCTGATTGCGATGCTGGAATTCGATGGAGTTGATATCGGTTTGTTTGAAGGCCGCTCGCACTTATGGCCCTCGCAGGTGTTGAAAACGCCTGTCAAGGCCGGCGCTCAACTCGCGCATAGACTGGCCGATCGCGCCTTGCGTTGCGCGGATGTATTTCTGCAAGTGCGCGCCAGTTTCATCCCCTACGCCATCAATCATCCCCAAGCGGCACGCCGCCGCCAGGCGCGCGACTGGTTTCTCCGCACCCTGGAGTACGCTGCCGCCTGCGGCGCGAGGCATGTCACCACGCTGCCTGGGGTTTACTTCAACACTGAAAAACCGGCCGACTCCTGGGAACGCTGTTGCGACGAGCTTTCGTGGCGCGTCGAACGGGCGAGCCAGCATCAGATTGTCTTCGGCGTCGAGGCTCACGTGGGTTCCATTGTTCCGAACCCCAAAGAGGCCCTGCGTCTATTGCGCAGTGTTGCCGGCCTGACGCTGACGCTGGACTATACGCACTTCACCCGCTGTGGGCTGCCGGACAGCGCCATCGAGCCGCTGGTCGAGCATGCCTCGCATTTCCATGCGCGCGGTGCCCGCAAGGGCCGTCTGCAAGCTTCCTTCCAGCAGAACACGATTGATTACGCCCGCGTCTTGCGCGTGATGAAAAAGACCAACTATCGCGGCTACGTCGGCGTCGAATACGTGTGGACTGATTGGGAGCACTGTAACGAAGTGGACAATCTCTCAGAAACGATTCAGCTCCGGGATTTTCTCCGTGCGAAAATGCCGGCGGGCTGAGGAGAACAGGAACGCTTATTCGAGCGCCGAATCAATCCCCGAATTGACAAACCTGCAAGGTTAGAAGGACTATGGTTGAGATGTTGGAAAACCCGACTATGAAAGAAACCGACGCGCGTTTGGCAAAGTTCGAGCGTTTTGAAAAGGAAGCCAAGCAACCTTCCTGGATTTTCCGCCTTCGCAAGGCCGGCATAGCGCGCTTTGCAGAACTCGGGTTCCCGACTCTCAAGGATGAGGACTGGCGGTTCACCAACGTCGCGCCCATAGCCAAACTGCCCTTCGAACCGGTATTCGAGACCAGGCGGGACGGTCTGAGCGCCGACGCGATTGCCCGATTCACTTTCGGCCAGGCGACCCTGACGCGCCTGGTATTTGTCAACGGCCATTATGCGGCGGAGCTCTCTTCTGCTGGCCGACAGCCGCAAGGGGTTGTCCTGACCAACCTCGCCGCGGCGCTCGCCGGCGATTCGGCGCTAATCGAGAAACACCTCGCGCGCCACGCGCGTGGCGATGAAAGCGCGTTCACGGCGCTCAACGCCGCCTTTTTTCAGGACGGCGCTTTCATTCGCGTTCCCGAGGGCACGATTGTCGAAGCGCCGATTCTTCTGCTGTTCATCGCAACAGCCGGGGAAGCGGGCGCCACTTCGCATCCACGTAATCTGATTCTTGCGGAACAAGACAGCCAGGTGACTGTCCTGGAGAGCTATGTCAGCGCTGTTGAAGGCCCTTATTTTACCAACGCAGTCACGGAGATCGTCCTTGGCGAGGGCGCAGTGATGGAGCATTGCAAATTTCAGGACGAAAGCCAGAGCGCCTTTCACGTCGCCGCGCTCCATTCGCATTTGGGGCGGAGGTGCAATCTGATCTCTCACTCGATTGCCGCCGGCGCGCGCCTTTCGCGGAACAACATCCGCGCGTCCCTGGCGGGAGAAGGAGTCGAATGTGTGCTCAACGGGCTTTACCTGACCCGGGACGACCAGTTGGCCGATCATCACATGATCGTCGAACATGCCCAGCCGCATTGTAACAGCCACGAGTATTACAATGGTATTTTGGATGGCCGCTCCAAAGGCGTTTTTCACGGACGTATTCTAGTGCGGCCGGCGGCGCAAAAGACCGACGCCAAGCAGACCAACAAAAACCTGCTGCTCTCGGAGGAGGCAACGGCGGACACTAAACCGCAATTGGAAATTTACGCCGACGACGTCAAGTGCACGCACGGGGCAACGGTCGGGCAGTTAAACGAAGAATCAATTTTTTATTTGCGTGCCCGGGGCATCGGCGCCGAAAGGGCGCGGCGCATGTTGATTCACGCTTTCGCCGCCGAGATTATCGAACGCATCCGGCACGCGCCGACGCGGGACGAACTGGATAAACTGGTATGGGAGCGGCTCGAGCAGAATCCGAGCGTTGCGCAGAGGAGATGAGAACTCCAGGCGCCGGGCTCCGTGGAAAAGCATCAAATCCCGAGTCTCACCCAGGCAACACCCGGTCCTGGGAGTTGCAGTTTGGGGCTGGTGCGGAGCCAGTTGTTTGAAGCTTCGAGCTTAACGAAATGTTTGACGAACTGAGCGATCTTTATCAGCAGGTCATCCTGGATCATTGCAGACAGCCGCGCAATTTCCACGAGTTGAGCAGTCCGACTTGCTCGGCGCAGGGGCACAACCCCCTTTGTGGCGACCAGTTGAAGTTATACCTGGACCTTGAGGGAGAGACGATCAAAGACATCAGCTTTGTCGGCTCCGGCTGCTGTATCTCCAAAGCCTCCGCCTCGCTCCTCACAGAAGGCGTCAAAGGAAAAACCAGGGCCGAAGTCCAAAAAATGTTCGATCTTGTCCACGAGTTGGTGACCACGGGCAAAGTCAATGGCGACGTCGGCAAGCTTGCTGTGTTTGCGGGTGTCCACAAATTCCCCGCGCGCGTCAAATGCGCCATTCTGGCCTGGCACGCAGTCATGGCGGCCATGAGAGGCGAACAGAAACCTGTAACGACCGAAACCGAAGACATGTGAACCTAACCGCTAACGCGTGATGGCACCCGGTAATCCATGAAAGCCAAATGACCACTAATGACCGATCGCCAATCGCTCGCCATCGGTGTAACCGGTTAGTGACAGCGGGTAGGGCGCGTCAGTCCTCTGCGCGCCACTGCAGGCCACAGAACGGCGCGCAGAGGACTGACGCGCCCTACCCGCCGTGAGTGAGAAGCTGTGAAAAAATTGAAAACGGCCAGAATTCGCCGTCGTAACTCGTTGATGACCAATGGGCTAACTTTGTGTATTGGGGCTTTCTGCCAATTATTTCACACCTGCTGAGGCCTTACCCATCGGGCACCAAGAGAAGCGACAATTAAGCTTGGATCGGCTATATTTGACTTGTCCGTATGAATAGAGATGAACCAGTTACTTTAGTTCGGGACGTTGAAGCGGCCATCATTCCGGTGGGGGAGAGGGTTACCCTGCAAAAGGGCGAGCAGGCCTACATCACCCAGACGCTTGGCGGCAGTTACACCGTCATCGTCAACGGCAACATGTTCCGCATCGAAGGCAAAGACGCCGACGCGCTCGGAATTGAGGCGACAGCAAAAACTGCCAGCACGGGCGGGCCGGTCTCCCAGGAACAACTGGAGAAGGAGGTGTGGAACCAGTTGCGCTCCTGCTACGACCCGGAAATCCCCGTCAATGTTGTCGATCTGGGTCTGATTTACGATTGCCACGTCACCCCACTCAACGCCGAAAGCCATAAGGTGGACGTGAAGATGACATTGACCGCTCCCGGTTGCGGCATGGGTCCGATGCTCGCGCAGGACGTGCAAAACAAGCTGCTTTCGCTCGAAGGCGTGGACGACGTGGCGGTGGAGTTGGTGTGGGACCCGCCTTGGAACCAAGGCATGATGACCGAGGCGGCCAAGCTCCAGCTTGGATTGCTTTAGACTTGAACTCGTTATGGCCAAACTCATCAAAATTGCCGAGACCAAAGAATTGCCACCCGGCAAAGCGGCTGCCTTCAATGTCGAAGGTCTGCGAATCGCAGTCTTCAACGTCGGCGGGAAATTTTACGCCATTGACGACACCTGCACGCACGACGGCGGACCGTTGTGCGAAGGCGAGGTCAATGAACTCAAAGTGACCTGCCCGTGGCACGGCGCGGATTTCGATTTGCAGACCGGGGCGGTTTTGTGCCCGCCGGCTTTTGACGCCGTGCGCAGCTACAAAGTCGTGGTTGAAGGAAATGATATAAAAGTCGAACTCGCCTGAGATGATTGCTGAAGCCTCCCCTCCAAGACAAAAGAAAATGAAGCCGGACTGGTCGGCGTTGCGCGCCGATTTCCCGATCCTCAATCAGCAGGTCCACGGGCAGCCGCTGATCTACTTCGACAACGCCGCCACGACGCAAAAGCCGCGCGTGGTGCTCGAAACCTTGCGCCATTACTACGAACGCGACAACGCCAACGTGCACCGGGGCATTCACGAATTGAGCAATCGCGCGACAGCGGCCTTCGAGGCGGCCAGGGCGCGCGCCGCCAAATTCATCAACGCGCGCAGCGCCGACGAAATTGTCTTCACGCGTGGAACCACCGAAGGCATCAACCTGGTGGCGCAGACTTGGGGCTCCGGGAATATCAAAGCCGGCGACAGAATCCTGCTCACGGAGATGGAGCACCACAGCAACATCGTCCCGTGGCAGTTGCTGGCCGAGCGCACCGGGGCCAAGCTGGTATATCTGCCCATCACCGGTGATGTCGGTTTGCTGGATTTGAACCGGCTCGACGAGTGGCTGACCAAAGAGGTCAGACTGCTCGCGGTGACGCACATCTCCAATTCTCTCGGCACCATAAATCCAGTCGCCGAACTATGCGCCCGAGCGCGCAAGCTGGGTATAGCCACGCTGGTGGACGCCGCGCAGAGTGCCGGCCATCGGCCGCTCGACGTGCAGGAGATTGGCTGCGATTTCCTGGTTTTTTCAGGCCACAAAATGTGCGGGCCGACCGGCATCGGTGTCTTGTATGGCCGCCAGGAAGCGCTGGAAAAGCTGCCCCCCTACCAGGGCGGTGGCGAAATGATTTTGAGTGTTGATTTTCACCAGAGCACCTGGAAACGCGCCCCGCACAGGTTTGAAGCGGGCACACCGGACATTTCTGGAGCGATCGGGCTGCACGCCGCGATGGATTACCTTGACAAAATTGGCCGCAACAACATCGCGAAGCACGACCAGGAATTGGGCGCTTATGCCTATGCGAAACTCTCGCGCTTGAGCAGCATCCGGCTCTTCGGCCCGCACATTGGCAGGGCGGGGCTGGTCAGTTTCCTGCTCAAAGACATCCATGCGCACGACGTGGTCACCGTGGCCGACCAGCGCGGGGTGGCGTTGCGCGGCGGCCATCATTGCAACCAGCCGCTGATGCGCAAGTTGGGTGTCGAATCAACCGCCCGGGCCAGTTTCTATTTCTACAATACAACCGATGAGATAGACCGGTTCGTGAACGTGTTGTGCGAAATTCAAAAGTTTTTTGGAAGCTAAGCCTTATTCGTCCGATTAGTCCTATCCATCCTATCGAGAATGACGACAGCCGCTGAGATGATCAGTCCGCAATCAACCATGGGCGAAGTGGTCGAAGCCTGGCCGGGCGCGCAGCGGGCGCTGTTCCGCCGTTATCACATCGGAGGTTGCAGCAGTTGCGGCTTTCAGCCCCAGGAAACGCTGGAGCAGGTTTGCCGGCGCAACGGCGGGCTCGACGTGAACGAAATCTTGGAGCACCTCAAGACCAGCTACGAGCAGGATTCCAAACTGCTCATTGGCGCCAAAGAGTTGGCCGAGCTGCTCAAGCAGGACAAATCAGTGCGGCTGCTCGACGTGCGCTCGCGCGAAGAATTCGAGGCGGTGCACCTTGAAGGCTCGGCGCTCCTTTCGCAGCCGGTCATGCGCGAAATTCTGGCCGACGGCACAAACACCGGCCTGCTGGTGATAATCGATCATCAGGGCAAACAAGCGCTGGATGCCGCGGCGTATTTCATGGGGCACGGGTTGCAAAACGTTCGCTGCTTGCGCGGAGGCATTGACGCCTGGTCGCAGGAAGTTGATGCGAAGACGCCGAGATACCGGGTGGAAACTTGACTAACTGATGTAATGTGCTGCAGAAATTGAGTCCTGCGGTTGCCGCGTTCCAGCGCTCCAATCATCCATTGAACCGATGAACGAAGATTTACAAAAGCGAATCGCCGAAGCGATGAGTAATCCGCAGAACATGGGCGAATTGCCGGACGCGGATGCCGTCGGCACGGTCGGCAACCCTGAATGCGGCGAGATGCTCCGCTTGTGGGTGAAACTCAAGGACGAAAATGGCAGGAAGATAATCGACCGCGCGACGTTCCAATCCTGCGGCTGCGAAACCGCCATCGCGGTGGCCAGTCTGGCCACAGAATTGATTCGCGGCAAGACGCCCCAGGAAGCGCTGGAGCTCAAGACCGAGGAATTGGCCGGCGAGTTGGGCCCCCTGCCACCAATGAAGATTCACTGTGCGCAGCTCGTCGAAGGCGCGTTGCGTTCGGCCCTTGGGCCGGAGGGCGCGAGAACAAAACCGACAGAACTGGCGTTGCCGGACCAACCAGGCTCTGGTTCAAACCTGCTGGATAAATTTACCAAGCCGAAGGAAGGCGGGCTGAAGATTACTTTCTTAGGCAAGGGGGGTTCGCAGGACCCGTAGGGCCAAGAGAACCATCGCCTGGTTGGCCAGGCCTTCCACCGTGGGCAACCGACTGCGAGGTGCGGCGCCCCCTCTCGGTTGGCCAGCAGTTCCAATTTTGCTTTAAGGCCAGCCATTGTCCTGCGAAGCAAACCGCGTACAGAAAATGGACAGAACACAGTGTTGCCCTGTGTTGATTTCTCCTAACGCGATGGAGCCTCAACCCGGGGGAGTGCGACATTTGCGCCGCCTGACCGCTGGTCCGCTGAGGATCGTGAAAGCAACTTAAGCGCTTTGGCGGTAGATCCGCTAAAGCGGCGCAAAGGCCGCCCTCCTCTGGCACCTGGATTGCTTTAGCTGAGGTATGATGGACGTTGCCCTTAGCGTGTTGGCTGTTATCGCCGGCGGAGTGACCCTTGAACTCTTCGCCGCCGCCCGCGCGCCGTTCGGTTATCAAGACCAACACGGGTTCCACGCCGGAATCGAACCGCTGGAAGATTCCCAGAGCGGGAATCCGAGTTAAGACGCCACGCCGAGGAGCGTGTTCTGGAGAGATTTGTTTTCCGAATAGGAAAACAGCAATGGTCCGGTCCCGCGACAACGGTCGCGGTATCGGGAAGCCATGCAAACTGTCCCCTGCCGGGGAATGCGTCTGCGGTTGTGTGAATCTGTGTGTCTCAACCTCATGAACGGCTTCCCTGTCGGGGGACTTTTGTTTACAGGGGCCAGATGGATGGCCATCGAAAACAGACGGAACTCGATTACAAGAAGGAGAATCTGATCTAACCGTAGCCGCCACGCAGCCCCTAATTCCTGAATTCCTGAGCAGCGCATTGCTTTGGACCAAGCGCCACGGTATTGGTGGTGAGCATGAAACCGCTGCCGCAAAGCTGGCGGAGTTGGGTCTGGTGCTCGATAGTGGGTCTCGCCGCGGTGCACCTCGATCTGCGCGCCCAAGAGACCAACACCCAGCCGGAAATTGACGTGATCCTGTGGTTTGACACCGAGGATTATCTTTTGCCGGCCGATGATGACGCTGCCATGCGCCTGGCCCAGATGCTCTCGGAACGGAACATCCGCGCGACCTTCAAGCTGGTCGGTGAAAAAGCCCGCGTGCTCGAACAGCGCGGCCGCAGTGATGTTATCGCCGCGGTCAAGAGACACGACATCGGTTACCACGCCAACTTCCATTCCGTCCACCCCACGCCCTCCGAGTATCTGGCAGAGTGCGGCCTGCTCGATGGCATCGCCGAGTTCGTCCGGCGTGAAGGCAGCGGCGCGGCCGACGTGCGGCGGATTTTTGCGGTCCACACGCTTTCCTGTTACGGCCAGCCTGGTTCGTCGTGGGCAGCCCAAGCCATTGCTGCCTTGCCGCAAATCGGCGTCGCCCCCGACGGCATCCCCTGCTACGTGGATGAAGGGACGCACGTCGGATTGCACGGAAAACCCTTCTGGTACGCCGGCGCCCTGGTCGTGTATGATATGGCCCCCAATTACACGCGGATGGAGTTGCACGACCCGGCGGCCGTCGAGCCGGCCAAACGAAAGTTCACTGCCATCGCCAACCGGCTTCGCTCCGAAGAGGGTAGTGTGCTGATCAGCATCTTTTATCATCCGTGCGAGTGGGTGCACCGGGAGTTTTGGGATGGCGTCAATTTTCGGCGCGGCGCAAACCCACCGCGCGAACAATGGCAGCGGCCACCGCAGCGCGCTCCAGCAGAAACCGAAGCCGCTTTCGGGCGCTTCGCTGAATACATTGACCACATCAGGTCCACGGCGGGCGTTCGCTTCGTCACGGCCAGTGAGCTGCCCGCGCTTTATCCTGACCCGGTCCGCGTTACGGGCGCCACGGAAGCTGAACTGCAGGACATCTCCGCGCGGCTGCTGCGTCCCGAAAACATGGGAGTTGACTTCCTGGTTCTTGGCGGGAAGGCCTATTCGGCCGCCGATCAATTCGAGCTGCTGACCCTCGCGGTGAGCAAGTTGATTGCCGGCGATCACATCCAGTTTCCATTGCCCGCGAGGGGAATGTTGGGGCCGGACAATCTGCCGCCGGCGGCTCGAACCAATCTCCAAGTGGCCTGGCCGGCGTTCCGCGATGCCACGCTGGACGTGGGTGATTATCTGCAAACCCACCGGCGCATCCCGCCCCGCGTGTACCTCGGCGCGGAAGCGGTGTCGCCGGCGGATTTCCTGGTTGGGCTGGCCTACACGATAGATCACTTTCATCACTACGGCGCGCTCCCGCTGACCAACAGCATTCCGCTGCCGACGAACCTTGAAGTGCTGCCCGCACGCCACGTGGCCAAGTACACGCCCGAACTGTTTGGCGACTGGGTGATCCACGCCGCTGGTTTTCGTGCCCCGAAGATCCTGGAGGTGGCCCGACTGCAAGCTTGGACCCTGAAGCCGGCCATACGAGGGAAGTGAGCAGGAAATTGTAGTGGCGATCACGATCTACTCGGTTGATGACTCATTACAGCTATCGATCAAAATTACTAATTGTGCCTTCGGTCAGGCGCGCAGGCTTGGCCGGCTGCTGGCTCCACTTGATGCTGTTGGCCAAAGTCCTTGCGGCTTCGACCGTGAATTGGACGCAGTTCCGCGGTCCCCAGGCCTCCGGAGTATCGGACGAGGCGGCACCGGTGACCTGGAATGTCGAGTCCAACGAAAACATTCGCTGGCAAACCCCGATCCCCGGTCTGGGTCATGCGTCCCCGATTGTCTGGAGAGAGCGCATTTATGTGGCGACGGCCGTGAAACCCGGCGCCCAGGCCCAGCTTAAGGTGGGCCTTTATGGCGATGGCAACTCTTACGCGGAAAAAGAGAGGCATCAATGGCGTCTGTTATGCCTGGACAAGGCGACGGGAAAAATCATTTGGGACAAACTGGAGCACGAAGCTGTGCCACGATTGGAGCGCCACACCAAAGCTTCCCACTGCAATTCCACGCCGGCCACCGACGGCAAACGGCTCGTCGCCATCTTCGGTTCCGAGGGCGTGTTTTGCTTTGACATGAACGGGAAACTGCTTTGGCATAAGGACCTTGGTCGGATGGACGGCGGTCCCTACGACGCGCCGACCCTGCAATGGGGCTTTGCCAGCTCACCCGTGTTGCACGATGGGAAGGTCATCGTCCAGTGCGATGTTTTGAGCGAACAGTTCCTGGCCGCGTTCGAGGCGCGGGACGGACGCGAGCTTTGGCGGACCCCGCGCCGCGAAGTCGCGACTTGGTCCACTCCCATAATCGCCCCGGGTGGGCGGACGCAAGTGATTGTGAACGGATGGAAACATATCGGGGGCTACGATTTTCGAAGTGGGGCTGAGTTGTGGCGGCTCGAAGGCGGCGGGGATATCCCCGTGGCCTCGCCGATTCTTACCTTCGACCTGGTCATTCTCACCAGCGGCCATGGCAAGTATCGCCCGATGCGCGCCGTGCGTCTGGATGCCACCGGCGACATCACCCCGCTCGACATGGCAGCGACCAATCAGTCCGTGGTCTGGTGTCATCCGCGCCAAGGCAACTACCTGCAAACACCCATTGTCATCGGCGATCTCCTCTGGGGCTGCTCCAATGACGGTATCGTGACCTGCTTTGACGCCAAGAGCGGCCGTATCCATTACAGCGAGAGAATCGGCGGCGGCGGGCAAGGTTTCACGGCTTCGCCGGTTGGTGCCCATGGCAAACTCTACTTCACAGGCGAGCTGGGCGAGGTATTCGTGCTGCCGGCCACAAATAGATTCAGTGTGCTCAGCACCAATAACCTCGGGGGCCTCTGCCTGTCCACTCCTGCAATATCGGAAGGCACGCTGTTCTTCCGTACCGTCGAAAAGCTGGTCGCAGTCGGGTTCACGAAATGAACCAGACGTCCATTGGCCAAAGGTGCGTGCCGCCTTCCTGACCACAAGTCAGGCCGCGCCTGGTGCGTCTTGAAGCGGCGAATCTCCGTCACCACTGCGGGACGTGGTAGAACTAAAGCGCCGAGTTTGCTTTCATTGTTCTACCCCGGTGGTTGGTTCATCTGCGGCTGGACCTTCCGGCGTTAGCTCCCGCGCAACCTGGGCCACGCGCCCGAGAGCGGCCAAGGTAAAGATTTGCGGATAGAGTTTTTCGTAATACCAAAGCTTGGCGAAGTAGAACCCGATGGGCGTCGGGCGCGTCCATGCGCCGGATTCGACACGGTCGAGCAGCCAATGTGTTCCCGATAAGACGGTTGACTTGAGTTCCGCGCGGGGAATGCCTGCAGGCAAATCTTGCAAAGCCAGCAGCGCCGCCAGTGCCTCGAGTGCCAAAGCGGTCTCTTCGATCGATGAGGGTGTGGCAGCCGAACCACCCCAGCCGCCATCGGCATTTCGCGACGCCAACAGCCAATTACCTCCCTTGACCAGCAGGTTATCTGCGAGCGGGAACCGCTGGCGCGCCTGGCACAACGCGCTTACGACGCGCGCGGTACCATAAGTCGGATTCTCCTCGCCAGCCGAAAACTGGTTGCCGAACCAGAGAGGAATCCAGGCGCCGTCGTTACGCTGAACCTTGGCCAGAAATCGGAGCGCAGCAGAGATTGCGCCCTCGATTCGCTTCTGCAAATCCGCTGGAAGCTCATCCCCCCACGCCAGCCACGCCCGGATAGCGTGCGCGCTCAGGTCTGCGCTGCTGCGGTCGAACGGCAGCGCGCCCCAGCCGCGACAGAAGGTCGGGATGCCACCGTCGCGATTTTGCAAGTCGAGCAGCCACTCGATGCCCGCCCGCGCCGCGGCAAGGATTTCCGCACCCGGGGCTCCGCAGCCGCTTTCGCATGAGGTTTGTGAGTCGGCCTTGCGCATTTGGGCCAGGGCGAGCACGGCGCCGGCGGTATCGTCCGCATCGGGCACGCCGCCCGGCAGGTCCGTCCACGCCCAGCCGCCCGGCGCGGCATGGGTGTAGGGATGTTCGGCGCGGTATTGCTGCCGGAGGAGCCAGCCTTGGATTGCCGATTGCCAATTGCCGATGGCCAACTGCTCCATGCGCTGGCTTGAAGAATTGGCCATTGGAACTTGGAGATTGGCAAGCGCATCAACAGCCTGCGTCGTCACCCAGGTCGCCAGATTGGTGTCAATGGCCCAACTGCCGTCGGCCCGCTGCGATTTCAACAAGAATTCAACTCCTTTGTTTGTAACCGGATGATTGGCTTGGCCACTGCCGGCCAGACTCATCACGACGAAGCTTGTCAGCGGCGTCGCTTCGAGGAACCCGCCGCTGCTCGGCTGGATTTGGGCCAGGATTTTGAGCGTGCGCCGCCGAGTGAGCTTCCGCGCCAGGCGCGCGACCGGGTTACGGGAAGGCAAATGAAAATGCCGGGCCTGGCCAATCGCGATCAGGGCGGGCAAGGCGTAGCTGACCACGGGCAAACGCAGCGCGGCGAACCATTGATGCGGACAGGCGGCCAATTCGAAGGGCAGCGGCAAGACCCATCGCCACGCTTGTTTGCCCGGGCCGAGACGTCCCGCCAGGGCGCAGGTGGTGAGGATGGGAACGGAGAAGGTGCGATCTTTGCCGTAGCGGGCAATGATGGCCGAAACCAGTGCGTCAGTTGCGAAGCGTGGCGCGTCGCGCGTGGCGCGTCGCGCGTGAGGCGTGAAACCGATCCGGGCGGCCAGCCATTCTTCGGCGCGGGTGACTACGACGCGGTACTCTTCATCCGCTCCGGTCACTGCGCCGAAGGCAGCCCAGCCGAGGGCGGTGGTGCTGATGTTGCTCAAGCTCTCCTCGGTGTCACCCCAGCCGCCGTCGGCGTTCGCATGGTGCGCGAGCCATCCCAGCCCACGCCAAATCCGGAGAGAGACTTCCGAGGCGCCAGGTGAAGATTGGCGGACGACGATGGCCAGCGCAGTGACTGCGGTTGCGGTCGAGAGGGGGCTGCTGGAGAGTTCGCCCACCCAGTGGCCGTCCGGTGTTCGTTCGGCAAGGAGTTGGTGGGCGACTCGAGCCAAAGCAGCGTTAAGCCGAGGCAACAAATGCGAGGATGGAGAGTGATACGAAGGCGAGGATGGAGGATGGAGGATAGAGGATGGACTCGGTTGCTTTGCGCTGTTCTCCATCTTCCATCCTCCATGTTCGCCCCGGACCTATTCGCGTCCGGCCGCCAATATCAGCGGGCGCAACTCCCGCATCAGTTGCGCGAACAGCTCTAGCGACAGTTGCTGGGTGCCGTCGCTCCAGGCTTCCGCCGGATTGGGATGCACTTCGATGAGCAAGGCATCGGCGCCCATGGCCACTGCGCCCTTGCACATGGCCTTGACCAGGTCGGCGCGTCCGGCGCCCTGGCTGGGATCGATGACGATCGGGCAATGGGATTCCTGTTTGATGATTGGGATCGTCGAGAGGTCGAGCGTGTTGCGGGTATAAGTCTCGAAGGTGCGGATACCCCGTTCGCAGAACATCAAATTGCAGTTGCCGCTGGAGAGCACGTATTCACCGGCCAGGAGCCATTCTTCGATCTTCATGGACAGCCCGCGCTTGAGCAGAATCGGCTTGCCCGTCCTGGCGGCAGCGATGAGCAGTTGAAAGTTCTGCGAGTTGCGGGCGCCGATTTGGATGATGTCAGTGTATTCGGCGACCAGGCCGGCGTGTGTCTCCGAAAGCAGTTCGGTAACTACCGCCAGGCCCGTCGCGCGCCGCGCTTTCGCCAACAGTTTCAATCCCTTTTCTCCCAGCCCCTGGAACTCGTAGGGCGAAGTGCGCGGCTTGAAGGCGCCACCCCGCAAAACGGTGGCACCGGCCGCCCTGACGGCTTCGGCGGTCCTGAGCAATTGGGTTTCGCTTTCCACTGAGCACGGCCCGGCCATGACGTGGAATTTTTTGCCCCCAATGAGATGCTGGAGCACCGGAATGGTGGACCCGTCCGGATGCCCTTCGCGGCTGACGAGCTTGTAGCGCTTCTGGACCGGCATGACGCTCTCGACCTGCGGCCAGGTAATGAGCGTTTCGAGCGACTGGTGGGTCCGTTCATCGCCGATGGCGCCGATGACCGTGCGGGTGACGCCGCGGATAATGTGGGGCCGGTAGCCGAGCTTGCGGATTTCCTTGAGTACCGCGTTTTCCTGCGCCTTGGAAATCTTAGGTCTAAGTACGACAATCATAATTTTGTGCGTTGGCCGGGGTCTCCACAAAAAAACCGCAGGTGGCGACCTGCGGCAAGGTTGGCGTTGTTGGGTCTAACGCAGCCGCAAGCACCCACGGTCCGGCCAGCTAAAGTACCAGACGGCGGAACTGGGATAGGATTGCAGGCTGTTTGAATCCACTGCACCAACCATACCAGAGCCGTCATGAACGTCAAGCCAAGGCTGCGCGAAATAATTCCACGGTCCAGTGCCCAGGTCAGGTTGTCAGGTTACCAGGTTGGGCGCTCGCCTCTCGGAAGCAGCCCGCGGCTTTGGAACCGACAATCTGAGAACTTGGCGACCTAACCGGGATTACTGCGCTTGACCCGCTCCACCACGATACCTACACTGTGTCCGTTCTGACATGAGACGCCTGTGGACAACACTATTTGTCGGCCTCATTATGGGATACGCGTTGCGCGTTGAGGCCGACTTGGCTGATGCCATCGAAGCCATCGTGCACGACTCGGTCATCAGCTTCCAGGACGTGGAAGCCTGGACCGCGCAAGCCGCCGACGTGCTGCGCCGGCAATATCGCAACCAACCCGAAGAGTTCCAAAAGAAACTTGCCGACGCCCAGAAGGACGGCCTGGAACAGTTGCTGGCGCGCCAGTTGATTCTCCACGAGTTCAAGACGGCCTACAATGTGCCGGAGAGCCTGCTGGATAAGGACGTTGAAGAGCGCATCCGGGAGATTATTCACTCTGATTACGGCAATCGCATGACGCTGACCAAGACCCTCCAGGAAAAGGGCATTACTTATGAAAAGTTTCGCCAGCAAATCCGCGAGCAATTCATTCTGGGCGCGTTGCGGCAGAAAAACATCTCCTCAGAAATCATCATCTCGCCCCATAAGGTTGACACTTATTATCTGGCGCATCGCGACGAGTTTAAAGTCGAGGACGAGGTCAAGCTCCGCATGATCGTGTTGAACAAGTCCGGCGACCCGGATGCGCCGCCGGCGAAAAAACTGGCCGAGGAAATCCTGGCCAAACTCAATGAAGGGGCCGCGTTTTCGGAAATGGCGGCCATCTATTCGCAAGGGTCGCAACGAGGCGGGGATTGGGGCTGGGTGGAGAAATCGGTTTTGCGCAAGGAATTGGCTGACGTGGCGTTCGGGCTTAAGCCCGGCGACCGTAGTGGCGTCATTGAAACGCCCGACTCCTGTTACCTCATGCTGGTCGAAGACACCCGGCCGGCGCATTTCAAGGCGCTGGCCGAAGTGCGGGACCAAATCGAAAAGAACCTGCTGCTCGAAGAACGAAACCGTTTGGAGAAGCAGTGGATCGAGCGGCTGAAGAAGAAGACGTTCTTCAGATACTTTTGATGCGTGATGCGCGACGCGCGTTTCACACATCACCCGCCACTTCCCACATGACCGGCTGGATTGGCATCTCGCTCGGCGACATCACGGGCATCGGTCCCGAGGTCACCCTCAAAGCCCTTGCCCTCGAAGTCCCATCCGACGACACCCGCTACCTGCTGATCGCCGACGAACCGCACGCGCGCCGCCTCAACCAACAGCTTGGACTGAATCTGCCGCTGCAAACCTATACCGGCAGAGAAGATCCGGGCCGGATTTTCGTTTGCAACCCGCTCCCGGAACCCTTGGCGCCAGATTTGGTGGAAGGTTCACCCGCAGCCGCCCGCGCCGCGGTGGCCTGGCTCAAGGAAGGCGCCCAGCTTTGTTTACGCCAGCAACTCGACGCGCTGGTGACGGCGCCGGTAAACAAAGAATCCATCGTCCGCTCCGGCCAGGCTTTCGTTGGCCAGACGGAGTTTCTCTCGCACCTTGCTGGCGCGGATCGCACCGCGATGATGTTACTCGGTCACGATGAACGCGGCCACTGGCTGCGTGTGGCGCTGGCCACGACGCACCTGCCGCTCAAGCTCGTTTCCGACCACTTGACGCGCGCCAAAATCGAGTTGGTGATCGACCTCGCAGCGCAGGCCTGCCGCGACCTCGGTTTGCCGCGCGCGCGCATCGCCGTCTGCGGCCTCAATCCGCACGCCGGCGAATGTGGCCAAATGGGTACGGAGGAGCAAACGATCATCGGCCCCGCTGTCCTGGAGGCACAGCGCCGGCACATAGATGTCCGCGGCCCCCTAAGCGCCGACGCGCTCTTCTATCATGCTTACCAAGGCGACTACGATGCGGTGGTGGCCATGTATCACGATCAAGGCCTGGTCCCGCTCAAGATGATCGGCTTCCAGAGTGGCGTGAACTGGACGCTCGGTTTGCCTTTCATCCGCACTTCACCTGATCACGGCACGGCCTATGACATAGCTGGCCAGGGCAGGGCGGACCCATCCAGTATGTTGGCAGCGATTCGGTTGGCGAAAAAATTGGCAGCCTAATAGTGGTAGGGACGCTTTCCACAGCGTCCCTCGAATTCCGGTGACGAGAAATGGGACGCTGTGGAAAGCGTCCCTACCTGGTTGCTGTACCAAGGAGGCCCTGGCCGCTACCGTTCAAGGCTGAGCTGGGGCCAGCAGAACCCGGAAACCGATGTTGTTGGTGCCGTTGGCCGGGAGGTTGTTGATACGGTACGCCGACCGGCAGTACCTGGCGGCGTCGTCAAAGTAGCCGCCGCGGATCACGCGGTGCGAGCCCGATACAGCCCCTTGCGGATCAATGACACTCCCGCCCGGATACGTTCCATACCAGTCCTGACACCACTCAAACACGTTCCCTATCATGTCATACAATCCCCACGCGTTGGGTTGATAGCTACCTACCGCAGTCGTTTGACCGAGGTAAATCCCGCTGGCGTTAGAAATAGTGCCCACAGACGCATCGTATTCGTATAGGCCATCGAAGTTCGCCTGTCCCGAGTACAAACCGCTCCCCAAATAGAACGCCGTATTCGTTCCCGCCCGATCCGCATACTCCCATTCCGATTCCGTCGGCAACCGATACACATAATTGGTCGGAATCAGCCCCCCCGCCCGCTCCTGCTGCGTCCGCAACGCGCAATAATTGGTCGCATCAATCCAACTCACCTGCTCCACCGGACGAGTCAGGTCAGTCCCGTAATCCACGTTACTGACTCCATTGAACTGGACCCCATTGAAATAACTCGAATTGGTCCCCACCACCGCGAGATAATCCCCTTGGGTGACCAAAAACTTCTCCATCCAAAACCCCCGGCTGATGGTCACGAGGTGCAGGAGCTCGGCCACACCCCGCTCACGTTCGGTGCTCGGGCTGCCCATCCTGAACGTGCCCGGTTGGATGAACACCAGGTTGGTGTCCGCCGGTGCAGCAACCGATACGGCTCGATAAAACCGCTGACCCGGCGTGGGGGCCGACGGATCAGTCCAAACATTGCCGGCACTCTGTGCTTGGAGCAGCGTCCGGTCCACCCACTGGTTCGTCTGGGAAGGGTCAGGTGCGTATTGAATGGAATAAACGGTCCCCACCTCTCCGGTCAGGCTCACGCTCGGATGCCCTGCGGAAAATCGCAGCCCAAGACTGGGTGGGGTTTGCGCAGCGGCCCGTGGCGCTACTGCCCAAACGATCAGCCACAGCAGGGAGAGGAATCGAACGTGTTTCGAGCAGCGTGTATTCATAATTGCAAGGCTTGATGGTTCCTGTCAGTCCGGTCCCCGGGTGACCCCGAGTTGGTTGAGCAGCTTCAACTCCCGCCAAAGCTGGGGGCCGGTGATTTCGCCGCGCAGCAACTGGCGGTATTGCTCGATGGTCTGCGACACCTGGTCAGCCGTCTCGTTGAGGAACTCGATTCGGAAATGGCGCGCGCCTAAAGCCAGCAGCCGTGAGACATAGTCCGCGCCGGTCTGCGCCAGCGCGTTGAACACCGTGTTACGGCAACCGACGTCAGCCTTGACCGGATGCTCGGCCCCCACGCGGTCGCGCAGCTTGACTTCATGCCGGTCGCAGGGCCGTCCGCAGTTCGTGAAATTGGTCCCGGTGGACAGGAAAGCGCAGAACACACAGTGCTCCATGTGAAACATCGGCATGTGCTGATGAATGGTGACCTCCAACCACTCCGACGGAACGGCTTGCAGCAGAGCCTGGAGTTGCAGGAAGTTCAGGTCGTAGGAGGCGGTCACGCGCTCCAGGCCGAATCTGTCTTTGAAATATTCTGCCGCCAGCCGATTGGCAACATTGAGTGAGAAATCGCCCACGCGCCTGTCGTTGGCAAAAAAGCGCAAATGATCGTAGTTGCGGACCAAGTAGCCAGCGGCTTCACACGAACGCACCTGATTGAGCGTCCATTCCTCGCCCATCTTAAAAATCCTGGGCGGGGCTACGAAGATTTGCGTTTGGCAATTGGCGATTGACGATTGACTCGCGCGACACCTCGCGACGGCCTGGTGATATTTCCTGGTATCTTCAAAATCGCAATAGACGGTTTGTATGCCGCACTTCAAAGCGGCTTCGAGTTGAGTGAGGTTTCGCACCAGGACGATCAGATGTGGAGCGGCAGGTGGGGGGCGTGGAACGGCGGCTGGAGCAATCCCGTTCTCAATTCCGCACTCTACGTTGCGCCCTCCGCACTGGAGAGTCCAGCGCTTCGGCTGGCCGCGCAGGGCCTCCAACTTCCCCACCGCCTCGCGGCGCAGACGGTTTAATTCACTGACCGGGAGTAAAACCTCGCCTTCGAGGAAATTCTCCAACTTGCCAAGTTTGAACGGCGTTCCGCCCAACCGCCCAAGTTGTTCGCGCAACCGCGCCGCCGTGAGCGGCTGTTTCCGGGCCATCGCCAGCGGGAGGAACGAGTCTGTTCGGACCACGTGCCCCAACTCGTCGCGCGCGATGAGGACCAGCGGCTGGCCGGCCCGACCGTGCGTTTGCACGAAAATCGGGCGCTGAAATTGCGGTGTGCCACCGTCGAAACTTTGCCGCAAGCCCCGCTCCAACTCCGGGTCACTGGTCTTCCAG
>WNGQ01001504.1_pt1 | contig 46975 bp, 43 predicted proteins | sample 5407661 | NCBI WGS metagenome assembly WNGQ01 (sample SAMN13153382, study PRJNA577476) | soil metagenome | isolation source: 60 cm soil or saprolite under Garry oak tree replicate 2 | place: USA:California | collected 2016-06-15 | reverse complement strand
CAAACGGAACCGGTACCGTTGCTGGTCGCGAATGTTCTTCGCAATAATGCCGTGAAGATCTTCTCTCCATGCGGTGTATTGATCGATAAAGCGATCAGCAGCCGCTTTGTCGCCCGCATATTGAACTTCGAGAACTTTAGCCAGCAACTTGCCCACGACCGAGTGATACCTGTCGTAATGAATTCGCAGCTTGCCGTCCTCAAAGCTCAATAATCCATTCTCCAGGAAGAAGTTCCACTGCATCAGCTCCATCGTTTGATAGGGCTGATCGCGGCGCGGCTTGTTGTTTTGCAACACTCGCAGAATGCCGCTCGCGTAGACCGAACGAAGTTGTTCGTCAGTGTAATAGTGCTGCTTGTGCAGAGCCTCGGCCACAAACAGCGAAACCAGATCGGCTTTCATTTCCTCCAGCGCATCGGCATCGTCCTGCAAAGCCTGATCGAGATCGCGGCCGTCTCGGGTTCTATCGACACCGAGATAATGACCTACCTCATGCCAAAGCGTCCGATAAAAGTTACCGTCCGAGGTGAGATCGTTTTTGTGGGCCGGGGCGATTGCTGCTTCCCATGTGCGCATCGTGCCCTCAAAGATGTTCGGTTCGCGCATGATGTTCGCGCGCAGGAGGATCGTGCGCCCATACCGGCGGGCGAGATACGTTTCATTCGGGAGAATCGTCGCTGTGTTGCCGCCACGCGCCTGGCCAAAATCGGCGATCACATCGTAGACACCAACCGGAATGTCCTCGCGAATCTTCTTGTGGCGATCGTAAGGCAGCGAATCTTCGAGCGCTTGTAAGCCCTTCATTGCCTGCCGCAGCGCCGCCGTTTCCTGCTGGCGAGTTAACAACAGACTGAACGCGAAGAAAGTCTTTACCCCGTACAGTTCGTCGTCATAGGTTTCATATGAACCGATTTGCGCGTTGAGATTCTTGAAATGACTGGTGACCCAGGCCGCGTCACCCGACTCATAATCATCCGACAAAAGATCACGCGCTCGATTGCGTAAATACTTTGCAAACTCTTCATCATCTTTTTGCAGCGCGTCGGCAGCTTCGTTAAGCAGCGTGTAGGCCTTCATCAAGTCATCGGCATAGGCGACGGAATAGGGAACGGCATAAAAGTCCAAAGGCGCGGACGCAACCTGCCGCGCGCTCTTTTGTTGCTTCAAGCGTGTTTGAAACAGTTCTTCGAGGCGCTGTCCGATTCCCGGATGCAGCGTCGCCAATGCGGGATATTTCGCGAGCATCGTCAAGTCATGGCGTAAGGTTTCCAGGCGCACGGTCCGCGCCACGGTTCGCTGACCCAGAATTTCATCACGCTTCTCCGGATGCGTCGCGAGGAAACTTTCAAGCTCTTCTTTTTTCACGCCCCAGGGATACATATTCTTTCCGGGAACTACAGGCTCCACGGGCAAGAAAGCCTCGCGCTTATTGTCGAGCGTCGCCGCAATCGGTCCCTGATTCAAACGATAGAGCGTGAACAGGTTTTCCCTAGCGGCATCTCGCGTCTCACGCTGCATGAGCATGCGATAAGAAGAGAGTGCCTGCTTGTGTCTTTGATCTTCGTAGATATTCTGAAAAATCTTGCCGACTTCGAGCAGCTTCGCGACGGCGTTTCGCTCGCCTGCACTCAGTTGTGAAAGATCCGGCGCCAGCCGAATCGTTTGGGTTTTGTCGACGATTGGCTGGCTCTTTTCCAGCGGCCATTCACGTGCCAATGGCGGTTGAGCAGCGCGCACCGGCGGCACAATCTGTTTCGTCTTCATGCGTGAACCTTTTTGTGCATACGTGCTCGTGAGAAAGACGAGCGCCGCAGCTATGGCCAGCGTTTTGGTTTTCATAAGAAGTGAATGGTCAGTGATGATCCCAAACGCCTCCTTTGGAATCGAGCTGAATCTTTAGGAAGCTCGAGTATATCGTCAGGCAGCAGAGAGTAAAACCTCAGCGAAATCACCTGCAACACTGACACGGCCTGAGCGGGGGCCTGCCCCCCTTCCTGACCATGAGCTGAATTCAATTGAGTGAGTTGAGTTGTTTGAAAGGCTTTCACTGAAAAAACACGGTCATCCAGGAAGGCCTCGGGGTCAGGAAGGGGGGCTCGCCCCCGTGCTCGCGCGTTCTCACAACCCAGGGTCGAAATCGCTGCTTCTGTCCGAGGTTTCCTGCGGACACCAGTCATCAGAATCTCGCGGCATCCCATGCGTCATCCGACTTACGGTGGAAACCGGAGACCGCTTCGGCGGCATCATGATTGCTGAAAGCGTTGACAGATGTTTCCGCAATCCTTCCCAATCTCGCGGCCTTCGCCAGGGTCTTCAAGCGAGCCAGGAGCTCAAAAGAGACCGCTCTTCGATCTGTTGCGCGAACCGTTCGACGGGCTCATTCACGGATTACAGCGCCGCTGGGCGAGAGAGCGACGACGTCGAAAGGTTGGACGGGCTTACGACATGGCCCTGGAGATTGCGCGTGTTATTCCCCGCGGCTCTGACGTCCTGGATGTCGGTTGTGGCAACGGATACATCGCCCATAATCTCAGCGCAATGCTCGGCACAAGGGTCGTTGGGGTTGACGTCATGAAAACCACCGAAGCCCCGATTGATTATCGTCACTACGATCGAACAAGTTTTCCCGTGTCCGATCAATCATTCGACGCCGTGTTGCTCTGTTATGTGCTGCATCATGCGCAAGATACACCAGTTGTATTTAACGAGATACGACGGATATTACCTGATAACGGTTTAGCAGTAATCTACGAAGACGTTCCCCAGAACTGGTGGGACAAAGGAATATGTTTCCTTCACAATCAGCAATGGCGTGCTCGCACCGGTAACTGCACTTTTCGGCAACCCCGCGAGTGGCGCGCGCTATTTAATTCTTTTGGTTTCGAGATTGTGAGTGAACGGCGACTCTCACGCTGGCGCAACCTTGCGCATCCGGTCGCCCGCAGGTTTTACCTGCTGAAGATTACTGAGCTACGAAGTTGTAAATGATCACGCCATTTACCTTGACCGGCTGACCCATGAGTCGTGTCGGTGTAAAGCGGCTTTGAAGGGCCGCATCTACTGCTGATCCTCTAAAACTAGCGGGCCCCTCAATCGCGTGGGCTGAGGCGACCATCCCTTGTTCATCAATTAATACTTGAACAACTACTCTTCCCGACTCGTGCGCCTTCCGGGCTTCTTTTGGATATTTTGGGACAACCAGCGAAATGGCTTTGCCGTTGAGCACCCCTCCAATGATCGGCCCAGCTGTTTTTGGCCACGGCTCCGGCGGCACGTCAGAATTGCCTTGCTTAATTGCATTATCGCTCAATCCACTTCCGATAATCGTAACCGTTGGCACGGCCACTCCGCTGGATGCTTTGTTAGTGTTTACTTCTCCATGAAGAAATGACGACATAAAACGTTGAGCATCGGGATCCTTATCATCAGCGCCAACTACCATAAGCGCATAAAAAGATTTGTCTGTTCCTAAAAAGCGTGCGACCCCGGGATAGCTTCCCAGCTGCAGGTGATATTTCATTACGATCCCGGACTCATCAGAAATATTGTCTTCAAACGTCAGGGATCTGCGTTCCCCTTCATTGCTCTTGAAACTTTGTTCGATGGCGCTCATGAAATTGTTGAAGCTGGACAAGGCCGGGACCCTGTCGGCTGAGGTCTTCACGAACGATACCACCATATAACGCTTGCCGCCGGCCAGCGAATAGTAAACACGCTCTGGTATTGAATCATTATCAATCAATGGAATTAGTCTCGAGCTTTCCACGGCCCTCGTCGGCATTAGCACAGTGAAACTCTCTCCGACCGGCGCAATCTTTTGCCACGATGTTTCTTGAACGAGCGGAGTGCTGAAGGCGCCTGCGCAGAGGACGCTGGTCACAAACAGGATTGTGTTAAAGAGTTTGAGAATCATGATAGTTCCTTCTTCTAAGGAGGAGGGTCTCTTTAACCACGCAACTTACTCAGTCTCTCGGCGGCTTTTAGCAACGTCTCATCTTTCTTGCAGAAGCAGAATCGAACCTGCTGTGAGCCCAGCGCGGGTTCGCTGTAGAAACTCGAGCCCGGAACGCAGGCGACGCCGACCTCGCGGATCAAGTGACGCGTGAATTCCACGTCGTCTTTGAATCCGAAAGCGCTGATATCAGTCATGATGTAGTAAGCGCCATCGGGGCGAAACGTCTTGAATCCCGCGTTCTCCAGCTCCGGCAAGATCAAATCGCGACGCGCTCGATAATCACTTTGGAGTCGATCGTAATACGAAGGCGGCAGCGAGAGGGCGTAAGCGCCGGCGGTTTGCAGCGGCGCGGCGGCGCCGACGGTCAGAAAGTCGTGCACCTTGCGAATTGCGCTGGTTATTTCAGCGCCGGCAATGCAATAGCCGACGCGCCATCCGGTGACCGAATAAGTCTTGGACATCGAATTCACGATGACGGTGCGATCACGCATGCCCTCGATCTGCGCCATTGAGATATGCGCAATTTCAGAGCCTGCGCGGGGATAAAGAATGTGTTCGTAAATCTCGTCCGTGAAACAAAGCGCGTCGAATTCACGGCACAGGCCGGCGATGAATTCCATTTCCTCGCGCGTAAACACTTTGCCGGTAGGATTGTTCGGATTGCAGATGATGATTGCTTTTGTCTTTGGATTGAAAGCCGCCCGGAGCTCCGCCGCGTCAAAAGTCCAATCGGGTGCGCGTAAGGGCACATGACGAGGTCGCGCGTCAGACAGAATCGCGTCCGGCGCATAGTTTTCATAGAACGGTTCAAAGACTACAACTTCTTCGCCCGGATCGACTGTCGCCATCATCGCGGCGATCATGCCTTCCGTGGAACCGCACGTCACGGTAATTTCGGTTTCTGGATCGATCTCCAAACCGAGGTACCATTTTGTCTTCCGCGCGATGGCGTCGCGAAAATCCTTCGCGCCCCAGGTAATCGCATACTGATTGACATCGCCGGCGATTGCCTCCATCGCGACGCGCTTGATGTCTTCGGGGGCGGCAAAATCCGGGAAGCCCTGCGAGAGATTGACCGCGCCATACTTCATCGCTTCGCGGGTCATCTCGCGAATAACTGATTCCGTGAATTGGCTCGCTTTGTGCGAGACGCGACGGGACATTGAGAGTGCAGGTGTCGTCATAAAAATCGAAGCGATTATTTCACCAAGTCCCAAGGCTGTCTATCCAGCCGGAAAAAGAGCGGGGGCAAGCCCCTGGAGGGTTTGTGGTTGGTCGCGCAGTTGCTCAAGTATGGATCGCACGGCCGGAGCCAGTGAGCCATTGGGCGCCAGACGTAAATAATTTTCATAAGCGAGGACGGCTTCTTTATTCTTGCCACTTTTCTCGTACGCCGCCCCGAGCAGTTGATAAATGATTGGTTCGGTATCGGACAGTTGCTTTACCGCGATGTCATATTCGCGCGCGGCCAGATCGTATTGTCCTTTATCTTCATAGATTCGCCCCAGGCCAACGTGCGCTTCGGGTTGAAATCCATGGCTCTCTCGAATCGCGCGATTGAAAGCACCGATCGCTTCGTCGATCTGCGCGCTTTCGCGATAAATTCTTCCTTCGACAGCGGACGCTTCCGGATAGACCGGGCGTCCACGACGCGCAGCTTCGATTTCAGCCAGGGCGCCATTCTCGTCGCTCAAATCCATCAGCACGCGAGCCAGGCCTACGTGCGCCGCGGGAAACGTCGGACGAAGCTTCAACGCTCGACGATAAAGATCCGCAGCCTGCTGGCGTGACTCTTCGTCTTTTGCGTGTTCGCGCGCCTCTTCCGCCTTTTGAAAAGTCAGCTCAGCCTCATCGGTAGTGTGCAACAGACGCACTCGGACTTCGCCGATCTGCGCGGGCATAAGGGGCAGGACCGCTTCCTTGAAACCATTTGCTCTCACGCGCATTGTGTGCTGCCGGGAAGACACCGTCGCGAGCGCTAATCTTCCGTTGAGGTCGCTGGTGCCGCGGCGAATCTCGTCCAGCCAGATGATCGCGTTCGGTTCGGTAACTATGGTGACCGTGCGAGAAACATTCGCACTTGACTCAGGGCGAGATTGGCGCTGTGCGAACAGGCCGTTCCCCAGACACGCCACGAACACAACGGTGACCAGGGTTCTAAAACAAGAGCGCATGATTGATTATAGACATTTACCGCAACAAGCTCAGGCGCGCAACTGTGTTAGAACCCCGTGCGAGGGGATGCCGGCATCAAGTTGAATTTAAGATCCGGTCGCTATGCTACGCACCCTCACCCAACCTCTCCCAAAGGGAGAGGAGAGAACCGCTCCCGGTTCCGACACCTTGTCATAATAGACTGAGCCGTTGCGTCGCAACGCCATCTGGGTGTAATCTTCGCTCGCAATACCAGCCAACTTAATAGAACTTGCCCCCGCCCTCTGCCAAGAGGCGGCACGAATTATGTTTTGGAGGAACATATGCTGATCGATTCAACTGCGCATCTTCCCGTCGGTCTGGCGATGCTCGACAGTCTATTCAAAGCTCCTGACTCGGCCGAGCTTTCGCGAATCATTCTGCGCTGGCTTCACTTTGTCGCGGGCATTACCTGGATTGGCCTGCTTTACTTTTTCAACCTGGTCAATGTGCCCCTGCAAAAGAAACTGGATCCAGAGACCAAAAAGAAGGTCAATCCCGATTTGCTCTTGCCGACGTTATGGCTGTTCCGTTGGGGCGCCTTGCTGACAGTGTTAGCAGGTCTCACATACTTCGCGATGTTCATTCTGTCGACTGATGTGAATAACGCGAATGCCCTCGGTCGCGCGGGGCTGAACACCTGGGTGGTGCTGCTTGAATGGCTCAGTTACCCAATCGTGCTCTTCATCGTTGAATTTCTAATCATCAAGAAGGTCCCGGCTTTGACCAAGGATGGACGCGTCTTTGCGATTGTGGCGATAATTTTGATCGCGATCGTCACGTACGGAATCTTGAGATTCTTTACGGCCAAGCTTACGGTGGGCGGTTATATCCCAAGCAACAAGACTCTGTCGATCGGCGTGGGCGGCGCCTATGGTCTGCTGATGTTGCTGAATGTTTGGGGAATCATCTGGCCGGCGAATAAGCGAATCATCGGCGCCCTGCAGGGTGGCCCGCCCGCGGCGCCTGAGCTGGCCCGCCAGGCATTCATCGCGTCACGCACGAATGCATGGTTGTCACTGCCGATGTTGTTGCTGATGGGCACGTCGCACGGCGACTGGTTAATCTTCAGCGGAAAGACCGGTTGATCGGCAAAGGTCTCTGAAAACCGATCATCTGGAAGTTTAAGGGCACGACGCGTCGTGCCCTTCTTTTTTGCGCGCAACACTATTGACCAAACCTCTCCATTCATTCGCCACATTTTCGCGTGACAATAGAATTACGCTGGGGTACGCACTGGCGTCAAGGGCGCAAGGAATAAATTCAGGGAGGTGGTAATGAGCTCTATTACTTACACAGCAAAACAGTTTGATTTGAGCAACCTGCAGGGAATTTCTGATGAAACGCTCGAAATGCACTTCAAACTGTACGAAGGTTACGTGAAAGAGACAAACAAGCTGAACGAAAAGATTTCCGAATTCGTCAAGGGCGGCAAGGTCGATCAGGACGAGTTCGCCGAATACTCAGAGCTGAACCGGCGGCTGGGATTCGAATTCAACGGCATGGTGCTGCACGAATATTACTTCGACAATCTTAAGAAGGGCGGCGGCACCGGCGATCCGAACCGCACGTCGGCGTTTCGCAAAGCTGCGGAACAAAGTTTTGGCAGCTATGACATCTGGAAAGCCGAGTTCGTCGGCATCGGAAAAATGCGTGGCGTCGGCTGGGCCATCTGTTACGAGAATCCTGGCAACGGAAATCTTTCGAATCACTGGATCACTTTGCATGAGACGGGAAACGTCGCCGGTTTCAATCCGGTCCTGGTGATGGATGTGTGGGAACATGCATTCATTCTGGATTACAAACCGGCCGATCGCCCGCAATATATTGAAGCGTTCTTTTCGAATATTGACTGGAACGCGGTCGAGAAGCGGTTGCACAGAGTCCTGGCGCAGCCGCTGGCGGCTTGATGCATGTGCCCTCCCTCTGAAAGAGGAACAGGGCGAGGGCGTTAGCGCGCGTCATGACTCTCCCCAACTCTCCCCAGAGGGAGAAACCAAAAGTGCTATGGCGCCTTAGTTTGCGGTTTCGGTCTTTGGCCGGCGTTGTTTCAACTGATACTAACTCCGCCTGAAGAGAACTCCGAACTCAATCGACCAATTGGGCAGGGCTTGTTCCCTGCCCGCTTTTTGTGATAAGCGATGAAGCGAAATACTAATCCGAAATCGTAGTTGCTTTCGTTGGAGGGACCGATGCGAATACCGAAGATCTCTGTGCCGCTGTTGAGTGCCTGCTTCCTGGCGGGCCTGGTTATGACCGGCTGCGAGAAGCCGAATGACAATGCTAACACTACCGCTACAACGACTGTTTCGCCGCCGGGCAAGCAAACCCTGTCGCAGGTAGCGCGACCACAAAAAATCGAACAGATGATGAAAGAACGCGGCGAGCAGGATCAGGCAAAGCCGCTCATCCGGGTCATCTCTCCGGCAAAGAATGCGACCATCAACGGCTCGACCGTAAACGTTAAGTTGGAGCTAAGCGGCGAGCTGAAAGGCTACAAGCCGCACAAAGATCCGGCGACCGGCAAGGGCAATCACATTCACGTGATTCTCGACAATCAACCCTACGAGGCCTACTACGAACTCGATCAGCCGTTTGAGCTGCGTAACGTGACGGAAGGCAAACATACCTTGCGGGTTTTTCCCTCCCGACCCTGGCATGAGAGCTTCAAGAATGACGGCGCTTTTCAAATGGTCGAGTTTACGGTTAAGGGGGGCGGCGATGCGTCGAAGCCAACCACGACAAAGACGGGTCAGGTTATGGCTAGTCCGACAAAGAGCCCGGCAAAAAGCCCCGCCGCGAATCAAAACGCAAAAACTGCCAATGCAAACATGAGTGCCAGCCCGTCACCAACCCATGAAGGAAAAGATGTGGGCGCGACTACTGCGGGTAATGTCGATCCGGCTAAACCGCTCTTGACCTACAGCCGGCCGAAAGGCGAGTACACAGGCGAGGATGCCGATCCGATCATGATCGATTTCTGGTTGTTGAATGCCAGGTTGCAGGGTGATGGCGGCGAATATCGCGTGCGCTACACAATCGACGGCGGCGAAGCAAAGTTTCTCGACAAATGGGAGCCAATTTGGCTGAGTGGATGGATTGCCGGTAAGCACACGGTCAAGCTGGAACTGGTTGACAAAGCCGGCAACCTCGTCGAGAACGGCGGTTACAATTCGACCACACGCGAAATAACCGTGACGAAATAGTCACTCTGCGACGGATACGGGCCACGGCTGACCGTGCCCTGAAAGACGTCACTCTTGAGTTGGTTTTCTGATTAGCAAAATTACCGCTGCCGATAAGAGAAAATTGTTTGTTGAGCTGGCAGACGAAGCCACTCGCTGCACTCTTTGCCCGGAAATGTGCGGGCGGGCCGCCGTCTTGAGCGAACTTAACGGATCGATCCAGGCGCGCGTGATGTTTATCGGCGAAGCACCCGGAAGAAAGGGCGCCGACCGCACGCGGGTCCCGTTTTCCGGGGATCAATCGGGAAAGAACTTCAATCGCTTCATTGCGTCGGCGGGACTCACCCGATCGCAAATCTTCATAACCAGTGCCGCGCTCTGCAATCCGCAGGCTCCTTCGGGGGCGAATCGGCGGCCGACTGCCCGCGAAATCAGCAATTGCTCAGGTTTTCTGCGTCGGACTATCGCTCTCATAAATCCATCAGTAGTCGTGACGCTCGGCGGAGTCGCGCTTGAAGCACTGAAACTAATTCATTATCATGACTTAAATCTGAGAAATGATGCTGGCAAGATTCGCTGTTGGGACGGTCGCGTGCTTGTGCCTCTTTATCATCCCAGTCCGCAGGTTTTAATCACGAGTCGCAACGAAAAGGCACAATTGAGAGACTACAGAATCGTCGCCCGTGTCATTCGCAATCAGAATCAAGGCAGTTAGTACCTGGTTCGATAAGAGGTTCACCTCATGTCTGAAGAAAACAAAGCATTAGTGCAACGCTGGTTCGATGAGGTTTGGAATAAAGGGCGCGCGTCGGCCATCGACGAGATGTTCGACCAGGACGGCATCGCGCACGGCCTTTCAGACGATGCCGGGAAACCGCTGCGCGGCCCGGAAGACTTCAAACCGTTTCACGAACAATTTCGCGGCGCGTTTCCAAACATCGTGGTAACGGTCGAGGAAATGATTGCCGAAGGCGATCTGGTCGCGGCGCGCTGTTCAGTACGCGGAAAACACACTGGCGATCATCTTGGATTTGCGGCCAGTGATTCACCTGTCGAGTTTACCGGGATCACAATTGTGCGAATCAAAGGTGGAAAGATTGTTGAAGCCTGGAATAACTTTGATTTCATGAAAATGTATAAACAGATCGGTGCGCTATAGGTCCGAGTTTCAAAGTGCGACCCGCGCCGAAACACCTTTGCAAGGAGTGACTCATGTCTGAACCTGAGATAGACAAGAAAGCCGTCGTCGCCTTATTGAACGAGATTCTGGAAACTGAGTTGGCGGGCGTAGTGCGTTATACCCACTACTCGCTAATGGTCTTTGGGCACAGCCGCATTCCTATCGTGAGTTGGTTACGCGGTGAAGCAACGACATGTCTGGAGCACGCGAATCAGGCGGGCGAAATGGTCACGCATCTCGGCGAACATCCTTCGTTGAAAATTGGGGCGCTGCTGGAGACCCAAAAACACGGCATCAATGACATTTTGCTTGAATCGCTCGACGCCGAAAAGACGGGGCTCACGCTCTATAAGAAGCTGCTCGATCTGGTCCGCGACCGTTCCATCTTTCTGGAGGAATATGCGCGCAAGATGATCGCTCAGGAAGAAGAACATCTGGGCGAGGTCAATAAAATGTTGCGCAAGCCGGGCGAGATCGCAAGGTTCAAGTCAGCCTGATTCGCATTTGCGCGCTGAATCGCACTCCACTCGTCGCCCGGCGGAATAACGTATTGTTCTCGGGCGCATCGCTGTGTCAGAACGGGGAGCGGTAGCGACCCGATCAAAGCGCAACTTGAATGTTCGATCCCGTCGCTACCGCTCCGGGTTCTGACACGAGGGGCGCGACGATTACTTTCGCGAATGCGGCTTGGTTCAACAAGTTGAATGGAATCATGAGCGCCGCGCTTGCTCGTTTTTGTTAACGAAAACGCGAGCGGAACGGGCGGACTTGCCGTTCGCAGGAGTTGAATCCTTCCCTGCTTGTATCCCGCCGCGTCACCTCAATTCATTCATGATCGCTCATGAGTTAAGCCGCAAGAAGCATGTTCCGCTCTTTGCTTGACCTCAAGTCGGATGCAGGCCTAGCATGAGACGATCATCCCCCAACAACTGAATCACCCCCTAATGACGTCCAAAGGAGGCTTGGTCATGGCCGACGAAACCAAAAGGACTTGTGCCCACGCGGCGTGTGATTGTCCGCCTGAGAAGGACAGTAAGTACTGTAGCGAATACTGCAAAGAAGCCGAAAAATCGCGAGTGATGGAAATCGGTTGCGGTTGCGAACACGCGGCTTGCCGCTGACGTGCTCGCCGTCTGTTCCACCCTTACCCTGGGAAACGGAAACCTGCGGCTGGATAGCGGAACCACGTTCAATCTTCTGATTAGCGGATCAGCCAGTCGGAACAACAATCAGTAACAACGACCACGCTCGCCGGCATTGGGCGAGTTCGCATAAACGCGGCAATTGCGGAAATTATCCGCCTGCCGCGTTTTTGTGTTGGCGAACACTTGATTGACTTCCAACAGCCGGCCTCCTCAAGAGAGACACTCGCCGGGATTCGAGCCGATTCAGGCATACGGATTGCCACGTCGTGCGCGTTGACAATCGCGAACTCGCTTTGTTAGCGTGAGTTCGCCTTTAGAAACTATTGCTGATATCTCCCCGTCCCCTTTTTCGATTGCATAGTCAATGCACAATTCTATTGCCCGTCTTCATTTAGCCATCTCACACAGGTTCGGACTCACTCTGATACTTTCTGTTCTGGTGGGAATCATCGCCGGCTGCAGTACGCACAAAACCGTAGGAGTGTCGAAGGTGCTCACGCCACTGTCCGAAGCCGCCATGCCGCAGTTGATGGCCGAAGTCAATCGTCTCGCCACGATTCGCTCGATTCACGGCAAAGTCGATATCCAGTTTGAAGATACGTCGTTTGCAATTTCGGGTATCGCCGAGAAATATCGCACGGCGGACGGCACTATTACCTTGCAGCGTCCCGGGAAAGTTTATCTGGTGATCCAGGTGCCTTTGATCGCTGCCGACGTAGCCCAGATGACTTCAGATGGCGAACATTTTCGCGTCGCGATTCTCAAGGGCGACGAAAAGTATCAACGGTTTGTCACCGGGACGAACAATGCCGTTTACGGAAAGTTGGATTCAGACGGCTCGACAACGTCGAAAAACGCGCAAACCAAGGAAGCGCAGACGGTGAGCGCACTTTCGAATCTGCGACCGCAACACTTAACCGACGCGATGTTGATTCGGCCACTCGATGCCAGTGCGAGTTCGGGTCTCGTCTACGCGCAGACCGAATTTTTTCAGGAAGAAAACGATCCGGCCCCCGGCAGCAGGAGGCGCATCGTGCGGGGGTACTATTTGCTCGACGAGATTCAGCCTAATGGCAGCGGAGTGGCGCACTTGCTCCGGCGCTTTTGGTTCGATCGCGTCGGCGGAATTCATTTCGCGCGCATGCAAACCTTCGACAATCGCGGCGTGCTGGTTACTGATGTGGGTTATAGCAATATAAGAGGCTTTGGAGAGACAGGGGCGGCACAATTGCCCGTGCGGATCGATCTGACCCGACCCCAGGACCGCTATCGCATAACGATTACCTATCAGTCGCCGGAATCAGTCAAGCTTGATCAAGATTACCCACCTGAAGCATTTGTGCTTACCAACCGATGGCAGCTCAAAGAAGTCGATCTCGACGCGCAAAAGAAAGTCCCGCAATAACTTTTCCCTATAAAATCAGCTTCCCTTGATGTCCGGCAGGCTTTAGCTGATATTCGGACGACGAATTGAAGTTTGTGGGACATTAGTGCTTGAAATTGACCTTTAACTTTTCAATGTCAGCCGTTAGGCGTTGCAGTTACTCTGTATTAACATGCAGAATTCTGACGGTTAATCAGTCTTTCCGATGGACAGTCTCGTAGCATCGAACCTTCGCCAGCGGCCGCTGCGCACGGCAATCAGTGTCGTCGGCGTAGCCCTGGGGGTAACGCTGATAATGATGTTCACGGGATTGGCGCGCGGCCTATCAAATGAATTGCAGCGCCGCTCTTCGAACGTTCGCGCCGAAATTATCTTTACCCGTCCGGGATCGATCGAGCTGACCTCGACGGCGACAAACCTCAGCACCAAATACACGGATTTGTTGAAACAGATCGATGGTGTCGCCGATGCTACGCCCATTATTCTTCACTTCTATCAAGACAACTCGGGATTCGGTTTTGAGCAACTCGAAGGCGTCGAGTGGGATGATTTCGCGAAGATGAACGGAATCACCCTGGTTGAAGGACGCGCGCCGCAAACCTCGGACGAAGCGATCATCGATGAAGTCAAAGTAAAGAAACATCCGGTTGGAAGTATTCTAAAGCTACTGGGCGACAAACCTTTTCGGGTCGTGGGCGTTTTTCGCCCCCAATCAGGTTCGCGCGTCAAACTTCGTCTGGAAACTATGCAAGCTCTGCTCGAAGCCCCGGACAAATGCACGTACATCCTGGTGAAGTGCAAGGATTCAGCAGAGCAAATCGCAGTTGCCAGGCGAATTGATGAAAAACTTCCCGGAAACAAGGTTCAATTCACGAGCGAGGTTTTCACCAGTGTGGAAAAGAGTGTTCCCAGCCTGCAGATTTTCTTACGCGTGCTGGTAGTATTGGCGGCAATCGTCAGCGCTCTGGTGGTAATGTTGGCAATGTATACCACCATTACCGAGCGCACGCGCGAGATTGGAATTCTGAAAGCCATGGGGGCTTCGCGCGGCTATATCATCGGTGAAATTGAACGGGAAGCTCTGGTCATCAGCGCGATGGGCTTGGTGGTAGGTTTTGCCTTTGCGATCGGCGCTGGGGCGTTGATTCATAAAACCTACGGATTGTTTTTTGAATTCGGCAAACTCTGGGCCTTAACTGCGGGACTAATCGGCCTTGCCGGCGGTGCAATCGGCGCTTTATATCCGGCAGTGCGCGCCGCCAATCTTGACCCTGTCGAGGCGCTGTTGCACGAATAGCCGGCCACAAGACGAACACTCGATCCGATGAACAAAATGATTCCTTAATATGAGAGCTATCTTAAAGGCTGAAAATCTGGAAAAGATTTACCGCGTCGGCAGAGTTGATGTACCTGCTTTGCGAGGTGTTTCGCTCGAAGTTGCGGAAGGCGAACTGCTCGCCGTCATGGGGCCATCGGGTTGTGGAAAGTCCACGATGTTGCACTTGATGGGCGGTTTGCTGACGCCGACGCGCGGTCGCATCGTCATTGATGGCGAGGACATGACTGCCGCCTCTGATGCGAAACGCACCGACATTCGTCGCCGCAAGATCGGTTTTGTATTTCAGCGCTTCAACCTGTTTCCTACGCTGACAGCTGAAGGAAATTTGCGACTGGCGGAGCGTATTCATCACAATGGCGAAGACGACCCGGACCGCCGTCGCGAAGTTCTGCGCCTGTTGCGACTGGAAGACAAAATGCATCACAAGCCTTTGGAGCTCTCCGGGGGCGAGCAGCAGCGCGTAGCTTTGGCCCGCGCTGTTGTCACGCGACCAGCAATCGTGCTGGCTGACGAGCCGACGGGAAATCTCGATTCGGAAAATTCTGCCATCGTTCTGAAAATGTTTCGGGAACTTAATTATCGCTTCAATCAGACGATCATAATGATCACACATAATCCCGAGGCAGCTTCGGTCTGCCGCCGGATCATCCAAATGCGGGACGGGCTGATCGTCGAACCACACATTGTGCGTAATTAGCTATTGCAAAAAGGGTGGCGCATGCTGTGGCTTTCCGATTGCTACTCGACAAATGTGGTTAGCTCGATAATAATTCGTAATGGTTTCAGCGGTTATGGGATTTATTTCAAAGACTTTGAAGAAAGGTTTTTTCTGGTCTTATCCGCGCACGTCGTGGCAGTGGGATGTACTTTGTGTGTTGATTCTTGTTTTTATTTTTCTCACGCCCAAGAATTGGTTCGAGAGTAAGCAATTTCAGCAGAGCCAGGTGTCGCAAAACCTGGGGCGCCAGATGGTCTTGTTGACCTCGGATGTTACTGGCACTCAATTAGATAGGGCTGAGATTGAAAGACGAGTCAAATCGATCACCGGACACGAGGAAACGGAGGTGCTCAATACACGTGAACGGCGCGACTCGAACGGAAAATTGATCGGGTACGAGGTTGACATTCGCTGACGATCACCTATAATTACGAGGTTTAATTGGCCTCGGGGTGGGTTTGCCGCAAACGCCTTGAGGCTTTGTAATTAGGAAGGCCTGTTATTCGGGCTCTGGCATTAATCAGAGGGTTTTGTTATGAGAAAACTAGTTCCCCTTGGAATTGCACTTTGCCTCGTGTTGGCCGCGTTTGTAAGCCCAATCAGGACATCCAGCGCTCAGGGCGCGGGCCTGGTGAGTTCTATCCTTAACCGGATGGAACGAAACCAGCGCAGTCTGAAATCGCTGCGCGCGAACATCACGATGGAGAAGTACAATGCGCAGTTGCGCGACAAAGATGGTTATCGCGGTGTTGTGGCATACATTCCAGGCGCCGGACGCAGCGCGTTCGTAAGGCTTGAATGGACGCATCCACAGCACGAGATTTTGACGGTGGCGAATAACAACTACCAACTATATCGTCCGCGCTTGAACACGGTGATCGAAGGCAGCTCAAGAACAGTGCGCAACAAAGCGGATAATGATCTGCTTAAGCTGTTGAATATGAATGCGGCCCAGTTCCGTTCTGAGTTCGGTGAGTTCCAGGATGTTCAGGAGGACACACTTTGGGGCGGCGTGCGCACAACGCACTTCAAGGCTGTGCCAAAAGGACCAGCCAGCTATCGACACATCGAAGTTTGGGTTGATGACAATGGCATGCCGGTTCAGCTCAAGATGGTCGAGAAGAATGACGATTCGACCACCGTGCGTTTGACCGACATCGCCAGGAACGCGTCGATTCCGCCTGGTGAGTTCGTTCAGAAACTCGATCCGAGCGTGAAACGAATCAAGGGCTAAAGCGGCCCGCAAGATCACGAGCAGGGCTTCGGTTAAGACCCGAAGCCCTTTGCTTTTTAGGACATTCAATACGAACAGTGGTCCGGGCATCTCGCCTGTAAAGTCTCGGGGTAAATGCTGGTGCCACTTGAAACTGACGGTGTGCTTTCTTGCCTTCGGGACTCCGGCTCGCATATCCTCGTTCGGTCCATGCCTATGAAAAAGAGCACTTTTCTTAAACTGAAGCTTCGCGAAGCCGCCTTCATCTCCAAGGCCCTGCTGCAGACGAATCACGTCGTCCTGGCGCACATTATCCCGATGCGGCGCTGCAATCTGGCTTGCGGTTACTGCAATGAATACGACCAGACGTCACAGCCCGTGCCGCTGGAAGTGATCAAGCGGCGCATCGACAAACTCGCCGGGCTGGATACATCGATCGTAACCATCTCGGGTGGCGAACCGATGATGCACCCGCAACTCGATGACATCATTCGCCACATCCGTTCGCATGGAATTATCGCGGGATTGATTTCCAACGGTTACTATTTCACGCCAGATCGCATCAAGCGGCTGAACGATGCCGGCCTCGAGTATCTGCAGATAAGCATTGACAACGTTAATCCTGATGAAGTTTCGCGCAAGAGCCTGCGCGTGCTCGACAAGAAACTCCGATATCTTTCCGAATATGCTGATTTTCACATCAACATCAATTCAGTCATTGGTGGTGGGATCAAACAACCCGCAGACGCTTTAACGGTTGCCCAGCGCGCGGTCGAACTTGGGTTCTCGACCACAGTTGGCGTGATTCACGATCATGACGGCACCTTGAAGCCGCTGACCGAAAATGAAAAGCAGATTTTCCACGCGGTCAAGAAGCTCGGAAATAAAGATCACGCACGCCTGAATTGGTTTCAGGACAGTATCGCCGAAGGCAAGCCTTACGAATGGCGGTGCCGCTCAGGCGCGCGCTATCTGTACATTTGTGAAGACGGTCTGGTGCACTGGTGCTCGCAGCAGCGCGGTTATCCCGGCACTCCGCTCGAAGAATATACGATGGAAGATTTCCGCCGCGAATACAAAACTGAAAAATGGTGCGCGCCGACGTGCACAATTCAATGCGTCCATCAGGTTGGGATCCTCGACAACTGGCGCGATCCCCAAAAGAGTGCCGCTGAGGTGCGCAAAGAGCAGAAGCAGAAAGAGAGCGTCGGTCAGATGCTACGAGCTGACTGACTGTCTGATTCTCACGAGATACGGTAGACTTCCATATGCCAACCGTTCTACGGATAGGCAGATTTCGCTTCTACTTTTTCAGCAACGAGCGCGAAGAACCACCGCACATTCATGTTAAGGCTGGCGAAGATGAAGCGAAGTTCTGGCTTAATCCGACGGAGCTTGCATCCAACTACGGGTTTTCAAGTCGGGAGTTGAATCAGGTTGGCGGGTTAGTCGAACAGAACGAGGCTGTTTTCCTGGAGGCCTGGAATGAGCACTTTAGTTAACACTGACGCTAAATCAGCAAGAGCCTTTGTGCCGACAACGGCGCTGGCAAAGTCTGTTAGCTTTGATGAAGAGATGATGCACGTCTCACTCACTGACGGTAGGCTCGTCAGTGTGCCGATAATTTGGTTTCCGTTGTTGCGCGGAGCTACACCTGAGCAGCGGACAAAATACGAAATCGGCGGCGGCGGAGCGTCGTTGCATTGGCCCGAACTGGATGAGGATTTATCTGTAGCCGGACTGATGGCTGGTGCGGATTGGCATGGCGCCTGAAGGCCAGAGAACGCGCGCGTGTGGGCCAGATGATTCACGTTGAGTAGACTTGCAAAATCTCAGACGAGCACGTTAAGACACGCCCTGCCCCGGTCAGTGACCGGAGGCCAAAGACAAGGCGGTCACGGAAAAAAGAGAGGTAAGACTCAAGTGAATACTTCAATTGGTGCGTCCAAGCGCACAATCCCTACCCGCTTCAAATCTTCGGAACAATCAAAACCAGTTTCTGATTCAAAGAATTCAAATTCGACACGTTACGCAACATCTCCTGTCCACACGACAAGAAGAATGACCGGAAGATCCTTACCGGCCATTGTCTTGTAAGCTCGGTTCTTGCTTTCTCAACAAACAAGAATGTTCGTGACTATCTTGTTGACCCGGAGGGTAAGAAACGCAAGAGAGATACTCAAGTCCATCGAGCTATTGCGAAAACGCTGAGGGACAATGCAGAAGACTTCAATGTTCCGAACGGTGGCATAACTATAGTCACGTATAGCATTGCCATCGATGAGGCTTCCAAGACTGCTCAGCTCGTGACTCCTTCTATCATCAACGGCTCACAGTCCCAAGGCGTCATTCGTGATGTTTTCAAGGAGTGCAAGGCAACCGGCGTTGATCCGAACGAGGCTTACGTGCGTTACGATATCATCGTGACTGGAGACGAAGGGTTGATCACGGAAACCTCTATCAGCCGGAACTTTCAGAACGACGTTGCGCCTACAGCCATTCTCGGGAGACGCGGAAAGTTTGACGAGCTTGAAGTAGCCTTTCAGAAGAACTACCCGAAGCTCAAACTTCAAAAGCGTCAAACAGATTTGGGCGATCAATTCGTGTCGCCCGAGAATCTACTTCAGGTACTCTGGGCTATGGTACCTGGAGAACTCTTACCGGACGAGAAAGAGCCGGACAACCCGAACAAGGTGTATACGTACAGTCAGCGTTCCCGCTGTCTGAAAGCTTTCGATAATGTGTACGACCGAGCGCACAACAAAGCTGATCCGGAATATCGTAAGTACCGTGATCTTTATGAGTTCTTGCTGGACCTGGCTCCCATCGCTTGGGGCCTTTACCAGAAGTGGCACGCACATCAGGACTTCAAAGGCACCGGCTTGCGTTCCTTGGAACGCTACGAAGATAACTCGATTAAGCGTGTCCCTGACGGCATTATCTTCCCCATTATGGCGGCTCATTCAGCTTTCATGAAAATGGATGGCGTGCACTGGAAGATGGAGATCCCGGCCACGATCAGCGATGCGGAGCTGATTAAGTCTGCGAAGACGGCGTATATGGAAATTGCAGATTCGAATCCGAATGTGATGGGTAAGAGTAAGGCTTGTTACACTCTACTTCTGGATTTGGCTAAGCTGCATCGTAAGTTTGCTGACATGCGAACGTAGTTTGTTCATCGTTAAAGTGTCTCGGCGGCAGCTCTCCGGGCTGCCGCTTTTTTTCCGCTTGGTACGATGAAGTTTTCGATACGCTAAACCGTCTCGTGAATGTCGCCCGCAATTGTGTAAACCGTCACCGAACTCGATAACCCCAGGCCCGATAGTCGCCCAGCCATAATCACGATCGTTTCACCGCGAGCGACCAGGCCCGCGTCGAGCAGAGTTTTCTCGCCTAATTTCAAAAGTTCTTCAGTGCTGCGTGAATCGCCTGTCGAAAGCGATTCGACACCCCAGATCAAAGACAACTCGTTCCGCGCATCGGCCGAGGAAGTGAGCGCGATGATTCGTTGAGCAGGCCGTAACGCCGACATGCGGCGGGCCATCAATCCTGACTCAGTGAACACGGCGACGATCCGGCTATTCATTTCATCGGCAGCAAAGGCCGCAGCCTCGGACAGCGCGCGACTGATGCGACCCGTCTGCCGCCCGGCGAGCTTGCTGACGATATTCGATCGGTCATGATCACGCGTCTCGGCAGTTTCAATTATCCGGGCCATGGTGGCAACGGCAGCCACCGGGTACTTACCCGTGGCGGTCTCGCCTGAGAGCATTACACAGTCCGATCCGTCCCAAACGGCGTTGGCCACATCTGTGGCCTCGGCGCGCGTTGGTCGCGGCGCGGCCACCATGGATTGCAACATTTGCGTCGCAGTGATTACCAACTTTCCCGCGACGTTGGCCTGTTCAACGATTCGCTTCTGATAGACGGGGACTAACTCGACGCTGGTCTCGACTCCCAAATCGCCGCGGGCGACCATCACGCCGTCGGCCGCCGCGATGATTTCTTCGAGATGATCGATCGCTTCGGCCTTTTCGATCTTGGCTACCAACGGCGCTTTACTGCCCGCTGCCTTGATCAGTTCTTTGGCCCGGTTGCAATCGGCGCTACTGCGCACAAATGAGAGCGCGAAATAATCGACATTCTGGGTGGCGGCCCACTTGAGATCGTCTCGATCTTTTTCTGTCAGTGAAGGGATCGGCAGGGTAACGCCTGGCAGGTTGATTCCCTTCCGTTCACCCAACAGGCCGCCATTGATTACTCGGGCGACGATATCCGTTTCGTTGACGCTCTCAACCCGTAACTCGATCGCCCCGTCGTCGATTAGCAGCCGGGTGCCCGGTTTTACGTCCCGCGGCATTCCCTCATAGTTGGTCGCAACTTGAGTATCATCGCCTTCGATTGCGCGCGTCGTGATCGTGAATTGCTGATTCGCTTTCAACTCGACCGGTTGATGGTTCTTGAGGGTGCGAGTGCGAATCTTTGGCCCGGCGAGATCTACGAGCACGGCCAGGGGTCGTTTCATTTTCTCGGCCGCGGCCCGCGCCATGCGTATATCTGCAGCTTTTTCATCCTGGCTGCCGTGCGACATGTTTATCCGCACACCGTCGACGCCCGCGGCCAGCATCGCTTCGATTATCCGCGGATCGCGCGAGGCCGGACCGATCGTGGCAAGGATCTTCGCTTTTTTCACTTTGCTTCGCTTAATCTATCCATCGAAAGAATCAAAAAACAAAAGGGACAACTGCCGGGACGCGCTGTCTGTAATCGTCAAACCGAGCACCAAATGTCTCATGCAGCAACCTCTCTTCGCTGCGCACCCGGATGGCCGTACCAATCACGAAGAGAAAGAGACCAATTAGCAAGCCCAACCAATGACTAACCGCCAAACCGGTGGCCAATAACATTCCCAACATCCCGGCGTAGATTGGATGGCGAACAAACTGATAAGGACCGCTTGTGACCAGCTCGTGCCCTTCGACCACTCGGGCTGTGACGCTCCATTCTTTCCCCAGCACGCGGACCGCGGCCATCACCACTAAAACAGATCCAAATGAAATGATCGCGGTGACGATCACAAATAATATCTTCGCAGCGTTATTCATGGAAACGATCGGCTCAAAGGGATGACGATGCCACGCCCAAACTACAGCGTAACTCACTCCCTGCAACATTACTCCCATTAGCGACCCGGGGTCGCGCTCTTTGTCGGGCGGGCTGGGTGGCCGCTTCTGGAGAACGAAGACGATAGCGAATAAGAACCAGCTAAACATCACCAATAGGAACGAAAGGGTGGGCCAAAAATCAAAATGAATATGCATTCTTAAGGCCTGCTACGAAGATACTTCGTTCGGCTCAACCTCAAACCCCGACGCAATTTGTTTTTCTAATCGCCGGCGACGGCGGCCCATGATCGTGCCGTTAACCCCATAAACACCGCAAATACAGCGACGTAACCTACGCCGAAGACCATCATCAGAGACGAGAGCTGTGCCGGCGCAACCATCGACACGGCATTGCCATTCGCCAGCCGCACCTCGCCATGTCCGCCCATCAATTGATTGACGAAACACGAAAAAAGAAATCTGAGCGGGTAAACATAGAACAGGACGACAAAGAGCAGGGCGCCGTTCAAACAGACAGTCAGCGCGTCTTGCAGTCCATAACGACGAAAGAACTTGTATTGATTGAACCAGACGATGAAGAGCAGGGCGAAACAAATCGCAAATGCACCAAAGCCCCGCATCGCGAACACAAGTTCATCGAAGGTTTTTGGCACTTCAAGGGAAACAACCAGCAGGGTAACGGCAAAAGCAAAGACTGCATCGCTCAGTCCTTCAATCCGCGAGATCTCATGGCTGCGCCGGCGAAACTTATTGTTTTCGCCAAACCTATGATCAATCAGTTTTTCGCGAAGCATTGTTCCGGGTAGCTGCGGCCTTCAAATTTGATCTTGACGAATGGCCGGCAAGGTTCGAAGGAGCTTGTCATTTGTTCGAGCCAACATGGATCTGGACGAGGCGTTCAATTTCCCGATCTACGTTCTCGTTATACCCCACAAATCGTTTCACCAGTTGGCCGTCACGATCAAAAACGAATGCCTGCGGGATGTTTTCATTATCGCCCAGATACTCTTCTACAAACGCATCGTCGGGCAGGCCCAGAGGATACTTGATTCCCAACTCTTTGGCGTAGGCTGGGATGTTCGCATGGTCATCCTGGCCGCCCACATTCAAACCAATCACTTGCAATCCCTGCGACCCGTATTGTTCCTGAAGTTGGACCAGGTGCGGCGTCTCCTGGCGACAAGGCTCGCAGTATGTAGCATAAAAATCGAGAATGACTAGCTTTCCTTTGTAATCAGAAAGTTTGCGGTGCTCATCATTCTGAAGCGTCCAGCCAATCGCGTCCTTCTTTAACTGGTAGGGCGTGCAGGCAGGGAACGCGATTGCCGCACAACAAACCAGCAAGGCGAACACGGATCTAAGCTGACTCTTTCTCTTGATCATCAGGTCCTTCGGATTCCGGTCGCCTTGGTCCACTTATCAAAATCGATCAGCTTGCACCGTTCAGAACAGAAAGGCCGCCATGGATTGTCCTTCCACTCGACGGGCTTTCCGCAAGTTGGGCATTTCGGCACAAGGCAAAAGTAAGAAGGAAAAAGGCAAAAGTAAAGGCGTAGCCTGCTGTTTCGCGTTGCAGTTGGTTCCAATCCCAATTATCGCCGAACCAACAAACGCTTAATGGCGTAAGATGAGAAAGGAAGCCTGGGTTATGACCGCTTACAAAGAAAAACTAAACGACCTGCATCGCGCCGCAAAGCGAAAGGCCCGCGAGATCGACGAAAAACTCAACGTCTCAGGAATCGTTGAAGATACCGCCCGGGTTGCGGGGGATGCAGCTCGTCGCGGCGCGCAAACAATCGCGAATGGCGCCGGGCAATTGCGTGCCGAAGCAGATCGAATCGCTCACGACCCTAATCTTCACGAGAACGCCCAGCGTGCCTCGACCGAAGCCAAACGTCGCGCGAAAGACGCCGGTAGAATTATTCGCGAGACCGCGGGCGATGCGGGAAGGACCATTCGCGATGCGGCGGGACCTGCCGGCAAACACGCAGAGAAGGCTTTTGATGAAGCCGTCGATTACGCAGTGAGCGCCACGAAGTTGGCCGGCAAGGGCCTGCACGCGACACGCGCGTCCGCAGCGGCGACTGCCGGAATCCTGAAAGCGAAAGATTGGGTGAAAGAAAATCCGGGCAAAGCCGCCGCGGTTTCCTTCTCGCTGATCCTGGGCGTGCGCATGGGCGCAGCGTTTCCGGGAATCGATGTGGTCCTCCTGGGAGCGCATCCGCACTGGCTAACGCATTCGGCCCTTCCGGTCTGGGGTTTGAAAAAAGCGAGTGACAAATTCAATGCCTACCTGAGCAAGCAGGAAGAGTTGATAGCGCGCGGCGAGCTGGACGAAGCTGAGCGCGAACGAATTGAATTTCAGCGCAAGATTACGAAGTACGTTGGCGCTCCTTTGCTGGGTGCCTTCAGTTGCGCTGCGGGCGCGGCCATGTTTGCCCAGATTGCTTCTCCCGGGGCCATCACCGGGGCGCCAATTAGCTGGCTGCTCGGCGGCAATCCATTTCTCGACGGCGTCTGGCTGTTCGCCAACGGCGTGATCTGTTTCCACCAGGGTTACAAATTTTTCATGATCGCCCTGGCGGATCAGGAAGAAGTAAATCGGGTGGTGCGAGAGATTAAGGGGTTGCTGCCGGCGGCTTAATCAGCTAAGCGTAATCGGAAACGGCAGGAAGCAAAGTGCAAAAACGACCAGTGTGATGATCCCAATGACAACACGCATTGTGCCGAGCGGTTCCATCTGTTCCGGCTGCGGATGACGCACTCGCAGCATTATGGCGAGCAGAATTACGTACAGGAAACCGCTCGGGCTGCCGTGCCAGAACCAGCCGAGCACCGAAATGATCGCCATGATTATGAACGCAATCCGCCCAATCCAGTAATGCGCGGTCTTGCCGAAGGCTGCGAATGTTCCATGCCCGCCGTCGAGCTGGCCCACCGGCATTAAATTCAACGCCGTAACCAGCAGGCCAAACCAGGCCGCCAGATAGAAAGGATTTATCAGCGAGCTGTCTAAGTCGATTTTGAACGCGCGGGCCATCAAGCGAAACAGAAGTGGATCGTTGAACGTCAATCCGGGATTGACGCCCGGCGGAATGTTGACGTGCTGAATCGTCAGAATGCCGGCAAAAGCTACCGGAACAATTACAATGAAACCGGCCAGCGGGCCGGCCAATCCAATGTCAAACAATGCTTTTCGGGTCGGGACTACCGATTTCATGCGGATGAATGCGCCGAACGTTCCGGGCAGCAAGCCCGGTGGCTGCGGAATGAAAAAGGGCAGGGTCGCATCCACTCCGTAGTAACGGCAGAACACGTAGTGGCCTGATTCGTGAGCGGTCAGAATTGCCAACAACGAAACTGAAAACTTAACGCCCGGCGCCAGCAGAGCAGGATGAGTCAGCGCCTGCCAGGCGAGTGAGATCACTCCGCTCAGGTAATACCAGGGAAGCAATAATATCGTGCTCAGGCCGCCGCTGGTCGCAGGCGGCGATGAAGCATTGTCGAAGTCAGGAGCGCCGACCCAAACAATTCCGGAGATGGTCGTGGTAATCGCGGTTGCGACAAACAGTAACGCGTGCAGCGCCCACTGTTGCGCGGTTGGGCGCGCCGCGCTGCGGTTGACAATCGGGACCGACTCAGAAAATGGCGAAATAGTTTCCGTCTGTTGTGACATCGCTTGAGTAGTTAACTTGGCTATATTCCTCAGTGGACAAAACTGCGCAAAATTCTTCGTGCCGGAGGCATGAAGTGTTTATAGCTTCCAGCCCTCGCAAAACCAAACCCGCCTGAGTGAAAGCCCGGCTTTCACTCAGGCGGGCAACTTCCGGAATCCTGCAGAAACTATAAACATTCGGCGCCTAACGGCGCTTATTGCCCGATAATTCCAACTCTAATTACTCTGAACTGTACCGCCACTTACCGTTGTCCTGTTCTTGTAATTCCTTTCCCGGTTTGAAACGAATCGTCTTCCCGGAAGGGATCGCGACCTCTTCTCCGGTGCGCGGATTCCGGCCGACCCCTCGCTTGCGAGGTTTGACAATGAAAACCCCAAAACCGCGCAACTCGATGCGATCGCCGCGTGCCAGGGCTTCTTTCATTGAATGAAACAATGCATCCACAGCCTGCTCCGCCTTCATCTTAGGAATGCCCGTGCGTTCGGCGAGTCGATTAATAATGTCGAGTTTGATCACGGCTAAGCCTCCGCTCTGCGATCGACGTTTATTATTAAACCTGTTCGGGAAAGTCTCGTGAAACGGTTATGGGATGATAGAGAGGCGAACGAAGGACTGTCAAGAGCAACTGGTTTGACAAGCTTGCCGCGTACGATAGACCATAGAAGATGGGACGATAGCCGGCAGCCGACGGATTTGGAATATTTCATTCAAACCCAGGCAAAGCAATAATCAATCATCCATCGTCCCCGGCCCATCGTCGAACGTTCCGCAGACCATGTTAACAAGAAACAAGCACACACTACCGTTCGGCGATATTCATCCGGACGACGATCCGGACATTGAAATCCATAACCCCAGGGACGCCGCGCGCGAACATCTTTGGCACGAATCGCGGCTTTTGTTCCGGGATCTTATTTTCGCGCTGATGCTGCTGGCGCTGGTGATGGTTTTCATTATTCAACCCGTCAAGGTCGAAGGTACTTCGATGCTGCCTCATCTGCATGACGGCGAACGCATCTTTGTAAATAAGCTTATCTACTATGACGACTATCGATGGGCGCCGAAAGTTCAGCGCGGCGATGTGATCGTCTTCTGGTTTCCTGATGATCCCTCCAAGAGCTACATCAAACGCGTCATTGGGTTGCCGGGTGACTCGGTCGAGATGCACGATGGGCGCGTCCGCGTTAACGGCAGGGATCTCGAGGAAACATATCTTGACCCGCAACTGAATCTCTCGCACGCGAGCCGGGCGCCGGTTTATGTGAAACCGAATTATTATTTCGTCATGGGAGATAACCGCGATAACTCGAGCGATTCGCGTATCTGGGGTCTGGTGCCGAAGAAATATGTTTACGGGAAAGCGTTGTTTCGTTACTGGCCGCTGTCGACGGCAAGTTTGATTTCACACGATGCGCATTACAGCGCGATCCCGCCGGGCACGCCTTTTCGGCGCGATGGCGGGAGTAATTCTGATCCGGACGATCAATAGTGAAAAACGCGGGCGGCGTGCCCGCGAACCGCCGGCAAGCTGGCGCTCCGCATGAACGAACTGCTGCAACAATTATCAATGATCTTCTACGCGCCGCTACGTGGGATGCGAGAAGTACGTGATCGGGGAGCGCTCGGCCCCACGGTCGTCGCCGCCTATTTCGCCCAGGTGGCTTGCACATTTGCGATGCATTGGTTCGCGGGCGATCGCGCAATGCTCAGCAGAAGTCCCTTCCAGCTTGCCAGTTTCTTTTTCCAGGGCGTCGCCCCAATTCTGACAGTGGCTGTGGTGGTCATTCCCTTGATGGCCCTGATTACGAATCTGTTCGATCGCCGGGGCAGCTTTGGCGTCGTGCTGCAGCAGGAATATGGGTCGCTGGCATCGGTCGCATTTTACGTTTTAACGGCTGTGTCTTTGATTACCATCCTGATCAGCGCTTTCTTTCATTTTAGTGGAATCCAGGCGGCGTATGTCGCCAGCGCAACGCAACCACAAAGTGTGGAGCAGGTCGAGTTGATGGGTCGATGGCTGAGAATGTCTGCGGATGAAGTTGCGCGAGTGCGCGCTCAACTTGCCGACCCGATCTTTTTGTCATGGAATTTCTTCAATACGGTGAGGTTCGTTCTTTTCGGTGCCGGTGCATTTGCTACTGTCCGAGTGGTGTTCCGCGTGCCGGTTTTGCGAGCTCTTGCCATCCTGATGCTCACCTCGCTTGCCAGCGTCCCCTTGTCCTTCGTCCTTTACCCGATGTTCCACACGGTGCTGGGCTCGCCCTTTCTTCTCCTGTTCGCGTTCTTTTTGCTCCGCGGCTATTTCACTGAGATTGTCAGCGGGCAGCGGGCTCGGGCCGCTTTCAAACACAATCTGGAAGCAGCGACGATTAATCCGCGCGATTCTTCAGCCCACTACAATCTCGGGTTGATTCATCAGCAGCGCGGGGAATTTGATCAGGCCAGAGAACGTTTTCAATGGGCAATCGAAATCGATCCGGAAGAAGTGGACTCGCACTATCAACTGGGCCGGATCGCCCGCGCGCAAAATCGCCTGGGGGAAGCAATTACCAATTTCGAACAGGTAGTGCAACGCGATCAGTCCCACGCGCAACATGAAATCTGGCGCGAGATTGGGGCGACTTACATCGCCGCGAAACAGTTTGCCGATGCTCGCGATGCCCTGGAGAGATTTCTTGATCGCCGGCCCAACGATCCGCAGGGCCTTTATTTGATGGGGCGCGCGCACGCCGGCCTCGGCCATCAGAGCGAGGCTACCAACTCAATGCAGGCCTGCATTGAGGCCGTCAAAACCGCGCCCGCCTACAAATACCGCACGGAAAAGCGCTGGCTGAACGAAGCGCAGCAATTTTTGAAGGGTAACCGTCGAGAAGCTGCGGACAGCTAAACAAACTCCATCCTCGCGGCTATCAATCTGGATAAGTGTAATCCTGGATAGTAAAGGACGAGATCTACTGCTGCATTTCGGTCAGCAATTTCTTATTCAGATCGGAATCGATTGTCTGCAGAATGCGGCTCTGTTCCATGGCTGACTCACGGTCGCCAATCTCCAGGTAAGCAAGCGCGAGATTATAATGCGCTTCGGCCTGTTCCGGCTGCAGGCGCGCCGCCTGTTTGTAAGCTTCGATCGCTTCGTTGAAGCGGCCGGCGAAAAAGTAGGCGTCGCCGAGTTTGTTATATGCCTCGCTCGATTGCGGCGAAAGTTGCAGAGCGCGCTTGTATGCGCGGATCGCTTCGTCATTCCGTCCCTGTTTGACTTTGCAATAGCCAATCTGAATCCAGGTTTCGGGACGGCGCGGATTGCGATTCGCGGCCGTCTCAAAATAATTCAGCGCGCTGTCGTAATTGCCCAACCACAGTGAATCTATTCCACCGCGATACCAAAGTTCTGCCAGCACTTCGGGCTGGGTCGTTGATTTGTTTCTGGTCGCGACTTCGTCGAAGGACATCAATGCGCCCGGCGCCAGCGCCGCGATGCGCGAAGATGCCAAAGCGAGATTTATGTTCTGGCCGTTCGTGACTTTGACCGTAATAATACCGACGACCTGACCGCGCATGTTGATTAGTGGGCTGCCGCTGTTACCATGCGAAACCGGCGCCGTGATTTGAATGATCTTGCCGACGCTGGGAACTTCGCGGACCGCGGAAACGATTCCATCACTGACTGAGCCTTCCAGCCGCAGCGGATTTCCGATTACAAAAACCTTTTCCCCGTCTTCCGGTAACGATGCAGAGAGTGTGAGCGGGCGAGATCGTTCGGCTGGAAGATCAACCTTCAGCAGCGCCAGATCGCCCTCCTCGTCGATTTTTAACGCACCGTCAACCGCATAGGTCCTTCCTTTGCCCTCGAGGGTGTGGATTTCCACTCTGCGCGCGCCATGGATCACGTGATAGTTGGTGACCACTTCTCCCGGCCGCACGAAAAAACCGGTGCCGCTAATCAGCGGCTGGCCTTTCGCGTCATAAGTCAGAACCGACACGACTGAAGGCTTAATCTGCCGCACCAGATCGGGCAGCGCATCCTGCGCAGCCGCAATGCGAGCTGAGACTAATAGAAGAAAAAGTACGGCGAGCTGGGGGATAGTTCTTTTCAACATAACTCCAACTTTCAGGGAACGCAGCCGGCTGGGACCTGTCTGCAAAAGTTTCGGTTCAGTGACGAACGGGACAAATGACTTTTCGTGCTGACGACCCGTGCCTGACGCGATTGCGTCACAGTCACGCGGTCATGTTGTTAGTCATTTTCGGAGGCCTGGCAGGGCTTTCCAGGCCAGCACCTTTTGGTCGGGGAAAGAATTCGTACCTTGAAAGAACCCGAGACTGTCAGGACCTTTCTTAGCGCATAGTAGCGCAGGCGGGGGCTGGTTGGAAAGCAAAAAGTTAGATTCGGCTCGGAGAAGGCCAAAAATAAAGGCCGCCCCGATAGCGGCCTTCCCATAGAATTAGCCTGAAAATTCGGTTACCTGATGATTTCGATTACTCCGACCCGATGGCCCAGCGGCTTGATTATCGTTCCGGTCGTTGTGCCCAGGTCTTCAGCCGTCAACAGCAACCCGAAATCAGGAAGCGTGGTCTCAGATTTGATCTCGGCCTCGTTGCGGCCTTTTACATTAACGATCTGGCCCAGCTTCTGATAAGTGTTGTCCGGCGCTACCGCCCAAAGGATATAAGCGGTGCCCTTTGGCGCCTCCTTTAGATCATGGAAGCGCATGCGGACTTCAGTCGTCTGACCGCGTTTATGCGGCTCGATGAAGATGTTCGCGCGGGCGCCTTCCATTGCGCCGGTAAAATTCACTTTCAGCTTCGTATCGTCTCCGGCCTTGAAGGTCGGAATACCCAACATGGGCACGGTGTAATCCGAAGTCACAGCTACCGCTCCAACCTGCTCGCCGACGGCATTCGTGATCGGAATAACAGTCAGCCCTGTGGGTACTGCACTACGGAAAAATATCTTCGTGTTTGCGTCATACTTCGTCAGGCTATCTTCCGGCGAAGTGAACAACATGAATTTGGTCAGCGGTACCGTTGTAGTAAATGTGCCGACCCCGTTTGCGACTTCGACAGGCCCGAGTAATTGGACCGCGCCGGTTGGATCAACGGCATAGATATTCATGCCAGTTAGGTCATTTGGCAAACTGGCAATATTCACTTTGATCAGTGTGCCATCTGCATTGCGTAGAATCGTGGCTCTTCCGGTCGCGCCTGTTAAGCCAATTGGATTCAAGGTAACAACTGTTTCTTTACCGACCGGATATTCGACAATTGAGTATGTCCCGTCCGGGTTTTGAACTGTGGTTACTTTTGTCACTTGGGCGTTGCTGACCAGAGCCAGCGAAAGCAAGAGGAGCAGAGCCCCTAAGACTGCAGTCGTACGTTTATGCATAAGCCTATTTCCCTCCTTAAACCATGGTTTTCAACTCTCAGGGGATTGTGAGGTATGCAATCGGTAACAGATCCAGGCGCAAGAATTGTGCCGGGTTGCGATGTCCGCTCTCATGCGGCCGGGCCATCACAAATCAGGGAGAAATCTCTACTAACGAAGCTTTCTAGTACAAATCGATGCTGGTTTTTGTCGCGGAATGCAACACAGTTTGGATGGATTCCAATCAGGTATGATCAGTGCTTCACGCGATACGTAACGGCCAGGTAGCCGCCTTTAAGTACCTTCCAATCGGCCAAATCAAGATCGATTTGTCGTTTCATTTCGTGGAACAGCGGGATGCCTGAACCGAGGAGGATGGGATGAATGTTCAGAACTAATTCGTCGATCAAATCTTCCTCGAAAAGGCTCTTGGCCAGGGCGCCACCGCCGAAAACAACGATGCCTTTGCCCTTTTTCTTTTTTAAGCGCCTAACAAAGTCGCCGACATCTGAATTGACGATTTCGACATTAGTATCAACTTTCTTCTTCGCGCTTATCGCTTTCTGTAAGGCGTCACTCGTTTTCTTCGAACGCGAAAACACGAAATTCTTCACGCCCGGATAGGACGTCTGGCCATAGGCAGCATCACTTCATAAGTCTTGCGTCCAATCAGAATCGCATCGATTGTCTTCATGAACTTGGCGCTCATTTCGGCGACCTCTTTGCTCCAGTGAAGCCAGTCTGATCCACCATCCTGGCGGGCGATGTAATTATCCAGACTGTTGGCGAGCCCGAGGGTTACTTTGCGCATGGATTGCGGGTCAAAGGATCTTACTTCAAATCCTTCGTCAGATTGTCAGAATCAGCGGCTTGGCCGAGACCGGAAACGATCTCTTTGAGGCTGACTTCCTGTTCCTGATCGCAGGCCGGCACCTCGTTCAGGTGAATGAACCCGCCGTCGTCCTCGTAATTCCTTTGTTGATAGACGTCGTGGCCGCGCCGTAGTCTCCAGGCGTCTAGCGCTGATCCCGTTTTGCGGACGACGAGATATCCACCGGCTGCCGGCGCTAAAGCGATAACCCCCGCGATGAACAAATCACCTCGCAGGCCGCGGGCTTTGATCGGCACGCCCACCGCAAGTGCCACAAAAAAGACTACGCAAATAGCCGTCAGCCAGATAAAGAGGAATAGGAGGTATTGAGTTCTTGAGGTCATCGTGCCCCTCCATCAGAACGTTTCGTTGGTTCGCTCCATCACGAGCGACATATTTATTGCACCCGCTGCTGCCAACTCAAACTTTTTAAGACATGCGCGATAAATCAGGGCTGGTTTTCAAGCGTCATCGCAGGCGTCGTCCTTCCGCCGAAGCCTCAATCAACGTCGTAAGTCGTTTAAGCCGCGTTTCTTCCTGCTTTGCACTCACCACCCACCAGTTCATGGTCTTCCGATAATAAGGCGGCTGGGCCTCAAAAAATTTCCACGCTGCCTTGTTTCGTTTGAATTCCGTGGCGTACGGTTCGACCAGCTCCGGGCTTCGCTGTTCGTAGGAATAAATTCCGGATCGGTTTTCCTTTCGCGCTTCAAACGCCTTCAAACCTGCAGGCTGCATTCGGTTCTCTTTGATGAGCTGGCGAGCAATCCTGATATTTACTGCGCTCCAGATGCTGGAGGGCTTACGCGGAGAAAACCGAATCATGTAACTCTGGTCATCGACCTTCTTGCGAATGCCGTCAATCCAACCAAAGCAAAGCGCTTCTTCAACTGACTCGGGCCAGGTGATACTCGGCTTGCCGGTTTCTTTTTTGTAGAACCCGACCCAGAGTTCTTTTGACTTAGCGTGATTGGCAGCAAGCCATTTGTGGAAAGCCGATGGCGATTTGAAAAACCTTGGATTCACGTAGAACCGAACGGTTTAATAAGCGTGAAGCTCCCAGATCGCCTTCAGCACATCCGCGCTCTGCGGCAGGATGGCGTCTTCCAGTTGCGGTGCGTAGCCGACAAAGGTGTCGAGGGCGCCCACGCGACGAACGGGCGCATCGAGGTACTCGAACAGCTCGCTGGAGATTCGCGCGGCGATCTCCGCGCCATAGCCCCAGGACAAAGAGTCTTCGTGAGCGACGATCACGCGCGAGGTCTTTGTCACCGATTCGGCAATCGCGTTCCAGTCGTAAGGATTGAGCGTGCGCAGATCGATGATCTCGACGCTGATGCCTTGCTTTTCAGCTTCTCTGGCCGCGACCACAGACCGCTGGACCAGCGCGCCATAGGTGATGATCGAAAGATCCGTGCCCTCGCGCGCGGTCCTGGCTTTGCCGAACGGGATCATGAATTCGTCCGGCGGGTAAGGAGATTTGTTGTAAGCCTGGCGATAGAGATGCTTGTGCTCGAGAAAGAGCACCGGATCTTCACAACGAATCGACGTGCGCAGCAGACCGTTGGCGTCGAGCGCGTTCGACGGATAGACCACCCGCAGGCCCGGAATCTGAGTGAATACCGTTACGCCCGATTGCGAATGATAGATCGCGCCGCCTTTTAGATAGCCACCCACGGGCACGCGCATCACTACCGGCGCCGAGAACTCGTTACCCGAGCGCCAGCGCATCAGCGCCAGTTCATTGTGAATCTGATGATAGGCGGGCCAGATGTAATCAAAGAATTGAATCTCGACGACCGGTTTTAGACCGCGCGTGGCCATGCCGATGGCGCGACCGACGATGTTTGCTTCCGCCAGCGGCGAATTGAAAACCCGGACGCTGCCGAATTCGCGCTGCAGCCTGGCGGTAACTTTGAACACCCCGCCTTTGCCTTTTACCTTATCGAGAAATTTCTCGCGCGAGCAGTCGGCTATATCTTCGCCAAAAACGACCATGCGCGAATCGCGCCTCATCTCGGTATGCAGGCAACGATTGATCAAGTCGACCATCGTGCCCGGATTGCCGCTGAGCTCTACGCCTTCTTCCGTATCGAATTCTTTCGAGGTCGGATCGACCGTCGGCGAGTAGACAAAATCCGTAGCGGTTTCCGGCGCGGGCTGAGGACTGGCAAGCGCCAGATCGGCCGCCTCACTAATTTCGCGATCGACTTCATCTTTCAATTGCTGCAACTCGTCCTGATTGGCGACGCCTTCCTTGACCAGCAGCGCGCCGAAACGCTTGATGGGATCGTGCTCCGCGTCCGACGTTCGTTCTTCGTCCGGCCGGTACAATCTTTCGTCGTCAGAGAGTGAATGTGAGTAAGGCCGGATTACTTTCGCATGTACGAACGAAGGCCCGCGATTCTTGCGGCAGTTGTCGACCGCCCGCCGCATCACGGCGACCGACTCAATCAGATCGGTCCCGTCGCACTGTTGCCGGTAAAGATTCGGAAAACCTTTGACGAGCCGGGAAATGTCGCCACCCGCAGTTTGCACCTCGACGGGAACGCTGATCGCATACCCGTTATCTTCGCACAGAAACACAACCGGCAATTTCAAATTGCAGGCGGTGTTGAGCGCTTCCCAAAACTCGCCTTCACTGGTCGTGCCGTCGCCGAAGGAAACGTAGACAACTTCATCGTTGCGAAATCGCTTGACGCGGCGTTTCAGCTCCTTGACGAGCTTGATCCGGTAACCCGCTTCCGCGCATCCGACCGCCTGCAGGAGCTGCGTCCCGGTCGGTGACGACTGGGAGACGATGTTGAGTTTCTTGTGTCCCCAGTGCGAGGGCATCTGCCGGCCGTGCGAGTTAGGATCGGCTTCCGCGCCCACCGATTCGAGCAGCATTTCCAGCGGCGTCATGCCCAACTGTAAACAAAGCGCGCGATCGCGATAGTAGGGATAGAACCAATCGTGGCCAGGCTTTAGACACATGCCCGCGGCCACCAGGATCGCTTCGTGACCAGCGCCGCTGATCTGAAAGAAGATCCGGTTCTGCCTTTTCATCTGAATTTCTTTGTCATCCAGCCGCCGCGAAGCGTACATCGTGCGAAACAGCTTCAGCATCTCTTCGCGACTGAGGCGCGGTTTCTCCAGGGGCCTGGTCTTCTCGCGAGGGACAGGTTTGATTGCCGGGGCGGGCTTCGGCTCCGCTTTGGTCACAGCTTTGGCGGTGAAGACACTTTCCGGAAGCCCGGCTTCGGATTTCTTTACCAGACGTAAAACTTTGGTATCGCTCATGATGGCTGTTTCAAGTTTGGAGTGCCGCCTTGAGGCGGCCAACCTGCCAATCCTTCCACCTGAAGGCGGGACTCCGAACTTATCCCGCCAATGGCCGTGATTACTGACTCTCCAAACTCATCCGAAATTCTTCGGCCATGCCCGGATGACCATGCGCATTCGCTACTTCGATGCCGCGTTGATAAGTCGCGCGCGCCTTTGCAAGCTCCTTCGTTCGTTCGTAAGCTCGCGCCAGCATGCCAAATGCGTTGCCCTCGTCATCCGCCGCCGCGAGATAGCGCTCGAGTGTTTCGATCAATTTCGGATCGTCGCCGGACTTTTCATATTCTTTGGCCAGGCCAAAAAGCACCGCAGTATTCGCGGGATCGGCGGCGAGCATTTGTTCGAACGCTTCAATGCGTGATGTGGTCATAAGACTGTTCTGGTTTCTCGGTGGCCTCCGTGCCTCGGTGGTGAAATTTTCGTGAGTCGCAATGAGTCACCACTGAGGCACTGAGGACACTGAGCAAGTCATTTTCCAATCAGCAGCTTCGCAATGGTCTGCAACTGCATATTTGAAGTGCCTTCATAAATCGCGCCGATCTTCGAATCACGCCAGTACTTTTCGACCGGATAATCTTTGACATAGCCGTATCCGCCGTAAAGTTCGATCGCTTTCGAAGTTATGCGTTCAGCCGCGCGTGACGAAAACAGTTTCGCCATCGCCGCTTCCTTCACAAAATTTTGTTTGGCGTCTTTCATGCGCGCGGCGTTGTAAACCATCAAACGCGCGGCTTCCAGATCAGTTGCCATGTCGGCGAGCTGAAACTGCACACCCTGGAAGTCGCTGATGTTCTTACCGAACTGTTGCCGTTCTTTGCTGTAGGCGAGCGCGCATTCCAAAGCGCCGCGCGCTATGCCGATCATCTGAGCTCCGATACCGATGCGGCCCTCGTTCAGAGTTTCAATTGACACCTTGTACCCCTTGCCGTTTTCGCCGAGCACGTTTTCCTTCGGCACCGCGCAATCCTCGAGAATCAATTCCGTTGTTGACGACGCGCGAATGCCGAGCTTGTCTTCTTTCTTGCCAACCGAAAAGCCGGCAAAACTTTTTTCGACGATGAAAGCCGTGATGCCGCGATAACCGGCTGCGGGGTTGGCATTAGCAAACAACACGAAGATTTCGGCTTCCTTACCATTGGTGATCCAAAGTTTACGGCCGCTTAAAAGAAATTGATCGCCGCGATCGATGGCGCGCGTTTGCATTGCAAATGCATCTGAGCCCGAGCCCGCCTCGCTTAAAGCGTAGGCGCCAACTTTTTCGCTCGCCAGTTGCGGTAGATACTTCCCTTTTTGCTCCGCATTTCCCCAACGATTTATTGCATTATTAACCAGCGTGTTCTGTACATCGACGAAAACGCCTACGGAGGCATCGACGCGCGAAAGCTCTTCCACCGCGAGAATAGCCTGAAAGAATGAACCGCCGGCACCGCCAAATTCTTCCGGTGTTTCGATTCCCATTAAACCGAGCTCGAAACACTGCCTGGTCACGGCCGGATCGAGTTGGCCCTTCTCTTCCATGGCTTCGACACGCTTGCGAATCTCGCCTTCCGCGAACTCGCGCACGCTGTCGCGAAACATCTGCTCGTCCTCAGAAAGCGCGGTTAGCGGAGATGCCAATGACGGTTCAATTGCGATTTGACTCTGACTCATGATGGCCGGGCCTGCGGGAAAGTATTCGTACGACTTTGAAGTGACATCATAATCAACGGCAAACTGAAAAGGCAAAGTAGGCCACAGAGCGACAAACACTCAATGAGATGGGAGAGAAAGGGTCCGCCCGGCAGAACGATGTGACGACGGCGATTTGGATTACCGTCCTCCTCCGCCTGGTAGAGGACTGGGTTAGGGCCCAAGGCAGCGCTAAACCCTCTCCCTAAAGGGAGAGGCAAGCAATGCGCGACGTTCGCCGTGATTCTGTTAATATCTCGGGTCGAAGATGACGGATTCAAACCGCAAATCCCATCAAAAGAAATTTACGCCCCTGGGTATTGTTTTTGCCCTCCTGGGGTTTCTGCTCTTTTGTTATTTCATCCGCAAGGCCGGACCCGGCCAGATCCTGGACGGAATCAAGAAACTGGGTTTCGGTTTCCTGTTAGTTCTCGCCATTTCATCTGTTCGCCACATCGCTCGCTCGTTGTCCTGGATGCTTTGCTTTGATGGGCCTGAGCGCTTGAAGTTCTGGGATGCGCTTCGCGCGCGCCTGATGGGCGACGCCCTGGGCAATATCGTTGGTTTCGCAAACCTGCTGGTTTCTGAACCCGCCAAGCCGGCAATGATCCGCGATCGTGTCCCGCTGATGGCCGGCCTGTCCGCGATTACGATTGAAAATATTTTTTACTCGCTTTCGGTCGGGGTTTTTATCTTTGCCGGAATGGCCGCATTGATTCTGAATTTCCACCTGCCCAGAGCGCTGCGCATCGCGGGTATCAGCACCCTGGCGGCAATTCCAATTGGGATTGTTCTCGTCTTTATACTGATCCGCAGGCAAGTCAGATTTATCAGCGGGCCGCTCGGCTTTTTTCACCGCCGGGGACTTTCCGAGCGCTGGCTGACGAACGGTCGCCTGCTTGAAGAAAGAGTCTACGGATTCTACGCGCGCAGCAGTTCACGCTTTGTTCCGATTCTCCTCCTCGAATCATGTTTCCATCTTGCCGGCGTGGTGGAGATCTACGCGACGCTGAGTTTTATCAGCCCGGGTCAGCCGCCGACCCTGTTCACCGCCTTCATACTTGAATCCGTAAATCGCATCATTAACGTTGTATTCAAATTTGTGCCTTTGCGGATGGGGGTCGACGAAGCCGGCACCGGAAAGATCTCGGCCGTGTTGGCATTCACGGAAACGACGGGAGTAACCCTGGCGATCATTCGCAAAGGCCGCGACGTTTTCTGGACCATTGTGGGCATCGTGCTGCTGATTCAACGAGGGCTGTCGCTGCGGGCCATGACGCGTGAAGCTGAAAACGTGGTCGCTGAAGCAGGCAATCATAAAGCTCCGGTTTCGACGGTCCCCAATGAATCGGCTGAGTCAGCTCTATGAGAACCAGTATGTACAGGAAGAAGATATTCACGGTCGCGACGGCGATCGCTGTCATCACAATCGCCTCAACCGTCATAACTTTTCGCGGTCATGCGACTCCGGCCCGCGCGCACATAACCATCCTGAGTACGACAGACATGCACGGGCGTGTATTCCCAATCGATTACTACACGAACAAGTACGACAACGTGGGAATTACAAAAGTCGCAACGCTCGTCAAAGAAGCACGCAAGGCTGATCCGGACCTCCTGCTGCTCGATTCGGGCGACACGATTCAGGGAACGCCACTCGAATATTTTCATAACAAACGCAACAACACACCGCCGGATCCGATGATGCTGGCAATGGACGCACTGCACTATGATGCGATGGCTGTCGGTAACCACGAATACAACTTCGGCCTGAACGTTCTGGAAAAGGCCCGCAGCGAAGCAAAGTTTCCCTGGCTGTCGGCAAATACCTATAACAAGGGAACGCCAACTACTCACTACCAGCCGTACATCGTGAAGGAAGTCCAGGGCGTGCGCATTGGCGTCCTCGGCCTCACGACGCCGGGTATTCCCAGTTGGGAGAATCCGCCGAATTACCAAGGCCTTGAATTTCACGAAACAATCAGCGAAGCAAAAAAATGGGTTCCCGTTTTGCGCGGGAAAGAAAAAGCTGACTTTGTAGTGATCGCCATGCACATGGGAATCGAGGAAGACTTACGCACCGGAGTGCCGAATCCCTCGTCGGTCCCAAATGAGAATGCCGCGATCGCAATAGCTCGCCAGGTGCCGGGTATCGATGTGATCTTAATGGGCCACACGCATCGCGAGGTCCCATCGCTAGTCGTCAGTGGCGTCCTGCTGACCCAGGCGAACCGCTGGGCCAGTCACGTGGCGCGGGTCGATCTTTATCTGGAGAAAGATGATGCGGGGCGGTGGCGGTTGTTGGCCGAATCAGCCCGCACCATCCCGGTGACAGAAAAAACCGCGATTGATCCGGAAATCGCGCAACTTGGTCAACCCTACGACAAGGAAACGCAGGACTGGCTCGGCCGGACAATCGGCGAATCGTCCGAAGAATTAACTGCCCGCGACGCCCGCTTTCGCGATACGGCAATCATCGATCTGATTCAGCGAGTGCAACTGGAGGCGGGTCAGGCCGACGTTTCGATGGCCGCGAGTTTCAATCCGGACGCGCGAATTTCCAGAGGCGCAGTCACGGTCCGGGATATTGCCGGACTTTACGAGTATGAAAACACGCTCGTGACTTTGGAATTGACGGGCCAGCAACTAAAAGATGCCCTGGAACATTCGGCCAAATACTTTCGCGAATACGAACCAGGCAAGACTGTGAGCGAGTTAGTCGACCAAAGGATTCCGGGCTACAACTTCGACATCGCGGAAGGCATCGATTACGAAATCGATCTGACCAGGCCTTTCGGTCAGCGAATTCAGAATCTGAAGCTCAAAGGACACCCACTCAGTCCTACGCAGAAGCTTCGCGTGGTCACGAATAACTATCGCGTGAATGGCGGCGGGGGTTACACCATGTACAAAAACGCACCCGTCATTTATCGCTCGAGCGCTGAAGTGCGCGAGCTAATCATCGATTGGGTCGAACGCCACAGGACGATTCCGACGCAGGCTAACAATAACTGGAAGATAATTGGGGCCGCGACAGGCGCGGGGCGTTGAGCGCACCCGAGGTGCGCAATGTTTATAGTTCCCGAGACGTTTTGAAAATGCGAGACTCCTTTAGGAGCGTAATATCTTTTACTATCGAATCAATATTAAGCTCCTAATTACGCTCCTAACGGAGCTTATTTTCTTTCTGTGCCGGCGGTACTATAAATATTTCGCTCCTGGCGGAGCGAAGCAGCAGCAGCAGCCTCTGTCTTCTGCTTTCTTGTTTCTCGGCACCCTCCCTCACGGTCGGGTTTCTGCTTTCTGCCTACTGCTTTCTGGCTGAGGTCGCGCCGTCGACGTAAGGTCCGAGCGCGCGGCGCAATTCCTCGGGGACGGGGATCGGTTGCAACCCGTCGCGCTGTGCGGAGACCAATACAAAGTGCGCGGTCGCGATTAGGCCTTCTTCGATCGTGCCATCGGCGCACTTGCGTCGCACTTCGAAATCCAGGCGCAATGAAGTTCGCCCAATTTTCCCCACATACACACTGACTTCCAGGAGATCATCAAGCTGGGCGGCGCGGCGAAAGTCGCATTCCAGGTGCACGCGTGGCAGCCAGATATTCAATTCGTCGAACAGCTTGCCGTAGGGCAATCCGGCAGCGCGGAATAATTCCGTCTCAGCAATTTCAAAAAACCGGATGTATGAGCCGTAGAAGATAATCCTGGCGGCGTCGACATCACCCCACCGTACTCGCTCTTCAACGGTAAATTTCTTGAAATCTGACATCTATTTTGATTTGTGGAGACAAGCTTTGATTTGTGGAGACAAGCCACCTTTTCAAAACCAGGAGCTGCTCGGTCGTGATCTGCCTTCACAGTTGCATCATTCCCTCCGAAGATGACAACTGCCTTTCGCAACCTCTCAGGTTAGGAAGGGGGCTTGTCCTCGCTGATTTGTCATCAGTTCAGCCACGATTGCTACCAACTCTGCCGGCTCAATTGGCTTCGGCAAATAGCTTTGGTATCCAGCGTTCAAAGCGCGGCGGCGATCTCCTTCGCCGGCGTACGCGGTGATTGCCACGGCCGGCATGGTTGCCACCGATTCGGGATCGAGCTGGCGAATCTTTTCGATCAATTCATAGCCATCCTGATCGGGCATGGCGATGTCGGAAACCAGAATGTCCGGCTTTGACGCTTTGATTGCCGTGATCGCGTCCCGAGCCGAAGAGACGGCCGTCACCTTTGCTTCCCGGCCCGATAAAACCGCCGCAATCATTTCGAGCGTGGTGGCATCGTCATCCACGACCAGCACGTGAACTCCGTTCAGTGATGGTTGGTCAAAAGAAATCTGTTCGGCTTTTGGTTCCGAAGCACGATCTGAGATCGCGGACATGCTAATCACGGGCAATGTCACCGTGAACGAGGCGCCTTTGCCCTCACCGTCACTTTCCGCATTCACCGACCCGCCATGAGCGTCGACCAAATGTCTTACGATCGCCAGGCCCAGGCCGAGTCCGCCATAGGCCCGCGTCGTGCTGCTGTCAGCCTGACGAAAGCGCTCGAACACATGAGGCAGAAAGCCGGCGGATATTCCCTGACCGTTGTCCCTGACGTTGATCGTGACGTGCGATGCCACCTCGTGAACACCGATCTCGACGCAGCCGTGCTCCGGTGTAAACTTGATGGCATTCGAAAGCAGGTTCCAGACAATCTGCTGCAGGCGCTGCCCGTCGCCGGAAACGACTGCAGGCTGGGCATCGAAATTTGTAACGATTGAAATGTGTTTTGCTTCCGCCGCCGGTCGCACCACATTTATCGCTGCTTCAATAACGGGCGCCAGGTCTGTGGGTTCAAAATTCAAATTTAGATTGCCGGTGACAATCCGGGAAACGTCGAGAATGTCGTCGATGATCTGGGCCTGCGACTTGGCGTTGCGGAGAATTGTCTGAATGGCCCGGGCCGCAGCTTCTTTCTTAAGGTCGTCGGAATCCAGCATGCGCGCCCAGCCAAGGATTGCTGTCAGCGGCGTCCGTAGTTCATGCGATACTGTGGCGAGAAACTCATCTTTCAAGCGATTCGATTCTTCGGCTTCGGCGCGGGCCTGACTTTCACGAGCAAGCAACTGAGCGTTTTCTATTGCCACGGCCGTCAGGTTCGCCGCCATGCGCATCGCCGTGGCATGCTCTTCGTGGTAAGCATTCGTCTCATAACTCTGCACTTCGATCGTTCCGATCACCCTTCCCAGGACCGACATCGGTATCGCCATCGAAGATTGTGGGCGCTTATAGTTCTCCGGTCCCACAATTACCTGCAGATACCCGCTGGTGGATTTCATATAGTCTTTGGTAATCACAATCTCGCCGGTGCGGACGGCGCGACTGTTGGGACCGGCGGTCGTGACGGGCATCGGCGGCAATTCAGAAACGTCCAGTTCGATACCATCACCGCAGCCATAAGCGGCGGTGCGCACGTCTCTCTCCGCGTCGTAAAGTGAAACGAAGAACCCGTTGCAGGGTGCCGAGGCTGTGGCAAACTCGCCGAGCGCGCGAAATATCGGCGGCAGCTCGCGGGCGGCGCCCAGGGCCTGGGCCAGGCTCGCGATTCGTTCCAGCAGGTGTTCGTACTGGACGATCGCCTGCTGGTTGGCTTCGAGCAGTTTGACTTCAGCAAGTTTGCGTTCGGTTATATCGACGGTCTGTCCAATAACCCGGCGGGCCTTTCCGTGTTCATCTCGCAGGATGATTCCGCGATTGTAAAGATCGCGATAACTACCATCCTCGTGACGGACGCGGTATTCAGCTTCGAGGGTGTCGTGCGGCAACCGGTTGAGATGTTCGATCGCTTCGTTCTTAGTGATTCCGAAATCGTCAGGATGCGCCAGCGCTTTCCAGGCTTCCCAGGTAGGGGCGACTTCGCCCGGCTGATAACCCAGGACCTGGCTGAAATTTTCGCTGCGCACAACTGAATCAGTTTCCAGGTTCCAATCGTAATGGAAACTTTTCGAAGCTTCTTCGGCAACCCGAAAACGATAATTAGCGACGCGTAACTCTTCCTCGGATTTGCGCACGGCTGTTTCAGCCTGCTTTTGGTTGTCGAAACTCTTGCGCAAACTCCGCTCTCGTTGTTTCAATTCCCTCAGCGCGCGTTCTCCTAAAACACGGGCTCGCGTCTGCGCCGTCGTAAGCGTAAAGAGAAGAATGCTCAGCAGCCCTCCACCCAGAAGAGTGAGCAAACCCAAAGTCAGCGGCGACCCTGAATCAAACTGAGGATTACTCTTAAACCTGAGCGTCCATGGCCGCTCGTCGATCGTGATCAGTTCCTGCGAAGTGTAACGGGGTTTTGTCTCGGTGTTTGAAGGCTCGCCTGAATCGTAAAGCAAAGCATTCGGAGACGGCGATGCTCCATCGTAAACCTCAAAATCGAGCCCTTTGTATTCCAGCCCAGCAACAGTCGCGCGTAAAAGATCGCCGGCCCGAAGGGGCGCATAAACAAATCCGATTAACGCATCGCGTCGATCTTTCACGCTATCCGTCCGATGATCATTTTGATAAACCGGCGCGAAGATGAGAAAGCCTGACTGCTTGTCCGCGTCGATCTCCTGAATCAGCGTCACTTTTCCGGAAGCAATTGGCACCTCCGCGTCGCGTGCCTGCTCCATCGCTGTTCGACGCACTGATTCCGTAAACATGTCATAACCAATCGCTGCGCGATTGCGACGATCAAGCGGCTCGAGATAAACGATGGCGTGGTATTCCGATCTCTCGCCTTCCGGCCAGACTTTGAAATTTGAATTGCCGGCCTTTTTCATGGTCGCGACCAGCTGATCTTTCTGGTTTGGCTGAAGCCGAACACTGAAGCCGATTCCCTGGACCCCGGGATAGTGCCGGGGCAGATTGAGATGGGCCACAAACTTCTGGAATTCATCGGGCTCAACTGACTTGCTGGCGGCAAAAAGGCCTGCGGCCGAGCGCAACAGCGCCGTGCAGGTGTCCAGCTCGCCGTTGATTGCGCCGCTAATCTCCTGCACCGACTTTTCGAAGCGTACCCGGTCGTTCGCTTTTACTGATTGCTGAATATAGAACGCCGTAGTGCCGGTGAGCGCAAGCATGCCGGCCAGCACCGCTATAGGGATCCAGGCGCGTGATGCGGACCGCTCAATGGGGGAGCGATTAAGTTTCATGCGTTGCTTACTTCGGGCAAGTTCTAACTCAGGTGACCGACGGTCGCGGTTGAAAGAGAAGATATAACCGCGCGGCGGGAAACACAACCGGGAAAGCACGACTAAGGGCAAAGAAAATGCAGAAACCCGACCGTCAGGGAGGGTGCCGTAACCGGCAGGAACCCGGCCGTGGGAGGGTGTAAAGGCAGGAGACAGAAAGCAAAGCGACGATGCTCAGACTCCTGTTTCCGTTTGCAGTTGAAAGCAGCCAGTCCTAGAATCGATTCGACAGTTTGAGAATAAAATGGAGTTTCGGGGGAGCCGCACGGCGGCTGAGAGTCTGAGCATTTCCGATTGCCGATTTCCAATTGCCGATTTGAAAGAGTGTTTTCAATCGGCAATCAACAATCGAACATCGACAATGTCAGTGACCCCTTGAACCTGATGCGGTTAACACCGTCGAAGGGAGAAACAGTTATTAGCGACCGTTCCGTCCTTTTCAGGTGGAGCGGTCTTTGTTTTGGAGTGCGGTAGCAATCCCGATTCATCGGGAGACAGCGCTTTGGATTGTATTCCCTCTCCCATTGGGAGAGGGTTAGGGTGAGGGTGCGAAGCATAGCGCCGTCGCCGCGAACCCGAGGTCCCCAGCGTGGCAGCCACGCTGGGGTGGTCAATCTGCCAGCGCACTCCAAACGGAGATTATTATGAGCACCGCAATCAAACATGTGTCAGAACCGGGAGCGTTAGCGACCGGATCAAAAACTCAAGTCGAAACTGAAAACTCAAAACAAAATGTCTTTCCAAACTCGCGCCGCATCTACATCGACGGCCAACAACTCGCTGTGCGCGTTCCCTTTCGCGAAATCGATCAGAACCCCACACGCAATTTCAAAGACGAGCTGGAAGAGAATCCGCCGGTGCGGGTTTACGACACCAGCGGCCCTTACGGCGATCCTTCGAACCGGTGTGACGTTCGCGAAGGCGTGTCAGCGTTGCGGCGCGAATGGATTGTTGGCCGCGGCGACGTCGAAGAATATGAAGGCCGCGCGATCCAACCGATCGATGATGGCTATCTGACGTTCGACGCGGCCAATCAGGCCCGCACAAAAGAAAAGGCCAGGGGTCGTCTGGAAGATTTTCCTGCGCTCTTCCGCACGCCTCTGCGGGCGAAGCAGGGCTTGCGCGTAACCCAGATGCATTACGCCAGGCGCGGCATCATCACGCCGGAGATGGAATTCATCGCGATTAGAGAGAACCTGGGGCGGGTACGCAGGCCTCCGGCCTGCTCTGAAGAAAGCACGCCAGAGGCGCGCGTACCGCGCGATTCCCTCTTGCATCAACACAAGGGCGAATCATTCGGCGCTTCAATCCCCGAATACGTCACTCCCGAATTCGTCCGCGACGAAGTTGCGCGGGGGCGCGCGATCATTCCCGCAAACATCAATCATCCGGAATCTGAGCCGATGATTATCGGCCGCAACTTTCTCGTGAAGATCAATGCGAACATCGGCAACTCGGCTGTACTTTCGTCGATCGACGACGAAGTCGAAAAGATGCGCTGGGCGATCAAATGCGGTTCCGATACCGTCATGGATTTATCAACAGGGAAGAACATCCATGCCACCCGAGAATGGATCATACGCAACTCGCCGGTGCCCATCGGCACCGTGCCGATCTATCAGGCTTTGGAGAAAGTCGGCGGCAAAGCCGAAGAGCTGACCTGGGAAATCTTTCGCGACACTCTCGTCGAACAGGCCGAGCAGGGCGTTGATTACTTCACCATACACGCTGGCGTAAGATTGCCTTACATTCCGTTAACCGCGAAACGCACCACCGGAATCGTGAGCCGCGGCGGCTCGATCATGGCGAAGTGGTGCCTGGCTCACCACGAAGAAAGTTTTCTCTACACGCGCTTTCGCGATATCTGCGAAATCATGGCTGCTTACGATGTTTCGTTTAGTTTAGGCGACGGCCTGCGTCCCGGTTCAATCGCCGATGCGAACGACGAAGCGCAGTTTGCTGAACTCGAAACGCTCGGCGAGCTGACAAAGATTGCCTGGGAGTACGATTGCCAGGTAATGATCGAAGGTCCTGGTCACGTGCCCATGCATTTGATTAAAGAGAACATGGACAAGCAGCTCGAGACCTGCGGCGAGGCTCCCTTCTACACGCTCGGCCCGCTCACAACCGACATCGCGCCCGGTTACGATCACATCACGTCGGCGATCGGCGCGGCGATGATTGGCTGGTACGGCACGGCAATGCTTTGCTATGTCACGCCGAAAGAGCACCTCGGGCTTCCTAATAAGAAAGACGTGAAGGATGGTGTAATCGCTTACAAGATCGCCGCGCATGCCGCTGATCTCGCCAAAGGCCATCCCAGCGCCCAATACAGGGATAACGCGCTATCCAAGGCCCGCTTTGAATTTCGCTGGGAAGATCAATTCAATCTTTCGCTCGATCCGGAAGTCGCGCGCGAATACCACGACGAAACTCTGCCACAGGAAGGCGCCAAGCTGGCACACTTCTGTTCCATGTGCGGCCCGCATTTTTGTTCCATGAAAATCACGCAGGATGTGCGTGAATACGCTGCGACGCATGGATTGAAAGAAGATCAGGCGTTGGCCGTTGGAATGGAAGAGAAGTCGAAAGAATTCGTTACGGCGGGAAGCGAGATTTATCAAAGTCCGAAAGGTTGACAGGATTTACAAGATTTTCAAGACATTGTAAGAAAGATTGCAGTCGAAATAGATACGTTGGAATGAGTTACTGAACTAGAATTCGCGGACAGACTATTCTGACTTGGAATGTCGATATGAATTGTTCTGATCTGATTTATTCTGATCTTGTCAATCCTGTAAATCCTGTGAATTATTTGACCGCTACTAAGGTCGACCTTGGGCTCTTGCTCAACTTCGGTCCTTCGGTCCAGGTAAAGCGCAAGTTCCGCGAATACAAACCCAAAGGATCGCTCTTAAATGCAATCCTGCCACAAGGTGATTCGAGCTAGTAGACTCATTCATTGAATTTGATCTCATGAATCTTGAAAATCCCGTTAATCCTGTCAAAAGGCATTCGCAGCTTCCACTCTCTCAAGATCAAGGGCCCGCGCGAGTACGCAGTGACTTATGGATTGAAGGAAAACGAGGCGTTGACGGTTGGAATGGAAGACAAATCCCGCGAGTTTGTCGAGAAGGGTGCCGAGGTTTACGCCAAAGCCTAGCAGTGCTAAGTTAACGAATATGAGAACGACCAATCGCGAACCAGAGATCGTGACGCGAAACGGGAAACCCGTCTCCGTCATTCTCCCGATCAAGGAATACGAGGAACTGCTGGAACGCGCGGAAGATGTGGAAGATGTCGCGTGGCTCAAGAAGGCTCGTCGTAAGAAGCTCCACTACCGTCCTTTGGAAGAGTATTTAGCCAAACGCAACGGCAAATAGAATGTATCGCGTCTTCCTCCTGCGCGCTGCTGAAAGAGATCTGAATCGTTT
>WNGQ01000363.1_pt1 | contig 47054 bp, 42 predicted proteins | sample 5407661 | NCBI WGS metagenome assembly WNGQ01 (sample SAMN13153382, study PRJNA577476) | soil metagenome | isolation source: 60 cm soil or saprolite under Garry oak tree replicate 2 | place: USA:California | collected 2016-06-15 | reverse complement strand
CGTTCTCGATCGCGATCACCGCCTGGTCGGCAAAGGTCTGCAGCAACGCGACCTGCCGCTCGGTGAAGGGTCGGGCTTCGGCGCGGCGAAGGCTAATCGCGCCGATGGCGACCCCCTCGCGCATCAAGGGCACGTTGAGTGCAGTGCGGAAACCCAAGCGCCGCGCGTTCTGAACGCTGATGGGGAACCGGTCACCCTCCGCCTGCATGTCGGCGACTTGGATCGTCTGCCCGGCCAACACCGCTGAGCCAACGGCACTCTCGCGGCTCAACGGGAGAGCCGTGTCGGAAGGGATCAGTCCGTGGCGAGCAGCCACGCGCAGCTGGTCTGCCTCCTGCAAGAAGATGGAAACGTCCGGCGCCTCGCAGAGACGTGCCGCGCTCTCGGCGACGGTCTTGAGCACGGGCTGAACGTCAGTGGGCGACGACGAGATCACCTTCAGGATCTCAGCCGTCGCCGTCTGTTGCTCCAGCGCCTCCGCCTCGCGCTTCAGCGCCTCCGCCAAGTGCTTCTCAAGGTCGCGGGCCCTAGGGTCTGCACTCTTCAGCGACTTTCGAGCGACAGGGGGCTTCGCCTTGACCTTAGGCTTCGCACGCTTTGCTGCCCGACGCATCCACCTCTCCTTGCCTCTCACAGGCGTTTCGACCGCACAGGGATCGACGACAGGCTAGGCGAAGGCGCCCTCCTCGGCAAGTGGACCGGTAGGTATTCGGGGATGCCTTCGTACTGGACGGACGTGGTCTGGATGCGGCCGGCGAAACCGATTCCTGGGTGAAGTCTGGGTAAACGAAAGGGGTTAGCAGGTCGAATCGCGTTATGAGCCCAACGAGCTACCGGGCTGCTCCGACCAGCCCGAACGCCTCGCCGGACGGCGATTTCGTGAAAGAGCCGCAGTGACCGAGAAGCTTTGACACCTCAGTGACCGAGAGGCTGTGGCACTCGGCCGATTGGGGCTACCTGACTACCAGAACGCTCATGCCGATCGTCGACGACCTCGAGGCCTTTCTCCACGAGCATCGCTTTAGTCCGACGAGCCCGCCCCTTCTGCCGGTTGGTGACGGTCACGTGCTCCGCTCGGCCAATCGCGATGGCGGGCACCAATCCCTGCCGGAGTTCCTTGATCGCCTTCAGGTTACGGATGAACATCCGGTTCGCCCGGTCGGAGAGCGGCTGGAGCTGCTCGCCCAGCCGCCGCACCATCGGCGACTCCGCCCCTGAACGGGACGCTATAAAAGGGGGTCGCGTGGTCCACGGGGGATGCCCCCTGCTCCACCCACCGCATTGCCGGCACGCGACTAAGACGGCAGGGGACGTCGCCAGGCGCGGCGGGTTCGCGAGAAGCACGATGGCCGCCACGATCACGCCGACACCGAGGAGCCAGGTGAGGCGGCCGAGGAACTCGGCGGCGCCGAGCAGGTGGAGCTGGGCGAGCAGGTAGTTCCAGTCGTGGGTGACGCCCTCGCCGCCCAGGAGCGGTAGCGCCTGCTTCTTCGCGTCCGCCATGTAGACCGCCACGTCCGTGATGCTCTCGCCCGTCCAGAAGAGGGCCACCGCGAACGAGGCGGGCTGGCCCTGGCGAAGAAACGTCACCGCGCAGACGGCGGGCAAAGTGACCTGGAGTGCCGAGCCCGCCAAGATGTAAAGAAAGCGCGGGAGGAAGAACGCGAAGGTGTGTCCGGCCTCGTGGACGACGAGATCGATGCCGTGGATGAATCGCAGGGCCCCGCTCGCCGCATCGAAGTCGAGGCCGCGCGCGAGGATTTGCCAGGCCAGGACGACCATCACGAGCAGTCCCGCGGCGCGACCTAGCGCGGGCGCGGGCGGCACTATGCTCGGAGCTAGCTTCCTGCCTTCGTCGCGGCCACCGCGCCCGGCGCGGGATGACCATTGCCATCGGTGGCGCAGGCCGCGGCCGCGCCCTCGCGATGGATGGAGAGATCCGTGATGCTCGGATGCTCGCCGCACACGGGGCACTTCGGATCGCGGCGGAGCCTGACCTCACGCACGCGCATGCCGAGGGCGTCGTAGGTCATCAGCCGGCCGATCAAGGGCTCGCCGATCCCGAGCAGGAGCTTGATGGCTTCCGTCGCCTGCACCACCCCGATCACGCCTGGGAGCACGCCCAGGACCCCAGCCTCGCTTCAGCTGGGGACGAGGCCCGCGGGTGGCGGCGTCGGGTAGAGGCAGCGATAGCATGGACCCTGGTTGGGAGCGAACACCGTGGCCATGCCCTCGAACTGGAAGATGGAGCCGTGGACATTGGTCTTGCCCGCCAGGTAGCAGGCGTCGTTGACGAGATAGCGCGTATCGAAATTGTCCGACCCATCCACGACGAGGTCGTAGTCCTTGATGATGTCCATCACGTTGTCCACGTCGATGCGCATGGGCAGCTTGATGATCTTGGCGTCCGGATTCAGCGCCTGCAGGGTCTCCGCGCCGGAGTCGACCTTCGGCCGCCCGACGCTGGCCGTGGTGTGGAGGATCTGACGCTGAAGGTTGGAGACGTCCACGACGTCGCCGTCCATCAGCCCCAGGGTGCCGACGCCGGCGGCCGCCAGATAGAGCGCCGTGGGCGAGCCCAGCCCGCCCGCCCCGATGAGCAGGACCTTGGAGCGGAGGAGCTTGCGCTGGCCCTTCTCGCCCACCTGGGGCAGGAGGAAGTGGCGGCTGTAGCGCTGGATCTGCTCGGAGGTCAGCGGCGTGTCCTTGACCACGGGCAGGCCGGACTGCGCCCACCGCTGAAAGCCGCCCTGAAGGTTGATCACGTTCTTGTAGCCGAGATCGTGAAGCGCCTTGGCAGCCAACATGGAGCGCAGGCCCGTCTGGCAGTAGAGAACCAGCGGCGTCGAGGGATCGCTGGCCACGGAGCCGATGCGGAACTCGAGGAAGCCGCGGCTGATATTGTTGGCCGCCTCGATGGAGCCGTCGCGGTACTCGTCGGGATCGCGCACGTCGATGACGACGACGGGCTCGCCGGCGTCGAGGCGCTTCTTGAGCTCGGCCGGCGGCTGTTCGGGGATGATCTGTCGCGCTTCCGCCAGCATTTCCTTCAGCGTCTTCATGTCAGCACTCCTTGGGCCGGTTCTCTCTTTCGAATTGCGGTTTTCATATTACCAGCATTCCCGACCGGAGCAACGGACAAGGTCTGGTTGCTGTCTAAGTCGGGACAAGACTGCTATAATTGGCCGCGAAATGAAAGGGTTAATCCTCTCAGGTGGGCGCGGAACCCGGCTCCGGCCCATCACCTTCACCTCGGCCAAGCAGCTCGTTCCGGTGGCCAACAAGCCTATCCTCTTCTATGGGATAGAGGCGCTCCAGGCGTCGGGCATCCGCGAGATCGGCATCGTGGTCGGCGACACGCATCAGGAGATCCGGGACGCCGTCGGCGACGGCAAGCGATTCGGCGTCTCCGTCACCTATATCCAGCAGGACGCCCCCCTCGGGCTCGCCCACGCGGTCCTCGTCTCGGAGCACTTCCTGGGCTCTGACCCATTCTGCATGTACCTCGGCGACAACCTGATTCGCGAGAAGCTCGCGCCCCTCGTCACGCGCTTCCGCGAGGAGAAGCCCCAGAGCCAGATTCTCCTGGCCCGCGTGCCCGACCCGACCCAGTTCGGGGTGGCCGAGCTCAAGGACGGCAAGGTGGTGCGCCTCACCGAGAAGCCGAAGGTGCCGCCCTCCGACCTCGCCCTCGTCGGCGTCTACATGTTCGACGCCACGGTGTTCCAGGCGGTCAAGGCGATCAAGCCGTCGGCACGAGGGGAGCTCGAGATCACGGATGCCATCCAGTGGCTCATCGACAAGGGTCACACGGTGCGTCCGCACGTGATCGACGGATGGTGGAAGGACACGGGCAAGCTCGAGGACATGCTCGAGGCCAACCGGATCATCCTCGACACCCTCGTGCCGAGGACGGATGGAACCATCGAGCGCTCCGACATCACGGGCAAGGTCGTCATCGAGGCGGGGGCGCGCGTGGTCGCGAGCAGCGTCCGGGGGCCTGCCATCATCGGCAAGGGCGCCCAGATCGAGAACGCCTATGTCGGGCCCTTCACCTCGATCGGCGACGGCGTGATCGTGCGGGGCAGCGAGGTCGAGCACTCGATCATCCTCGAGGGCGCCAGCATCTCGGACATCGGCGGCCGCATCGAGTCGAGCCTGGTCGGGCGCAATGTCTCGATCTACCGCAGCCAGCACAAGCCGCGCTCCTTCAACTTCATGCTCGGCGACCGCAGCGAGGTCGGCCTCATCTGATGCGTCTCAACGACGACGCCCAGCGCGCCTTCTCGGTCCAGGACTACCGCGCGCAGCCCGCCATCCAGGGCGTGGAGATCGTGGACCTCAAGCGCTTCGGTGACGACGGCGGCTCTTTCATCGAGCTGGGGCGGCTCGAGAAGGGGGGCGTGCACGCGGCCTTCCCCGGCTTCGAGTGCAAGCAGATCAACTACAGCGAGATGGATCCCGGCGTGATCAAGGCCTTCCACGTCCACCGGCGCCAGACGGACGTGTGGTTCGTGCCGCCCGGGGACAAGATGCTGCTCGTGCTCGTGGACGTGCGCGCGGGCTCGCCCACCGAGAAGGTCGTGCGCCGGCTCGTCCTGGGCGAGGGCGCGGCGCGCCTCGTCCGCATCCCGCCCGGGGTCGCCCATGGGGTGAAGAACCTGGCCGCCTCGCGCGGCCGCATCGTCTACTTCGTGGATACCCACTTCGATCCTGTCCCCGAGGCCTGCGACGAGGGACGGTTGCCCTGGGATCACGCGGGCCCAGATGTCTGGGACGTCGCCAAGAGCTGAGCCCGCCACGTGAAGATCCTCGTCACCGGAGGCGCGGGCTTCATCGGCTCCAATTTCGTGCGTCATGTTCTGACCGCGCATCCCGACGATGCCGTGATCAACTTCGACAAGCTGACCTACGCGGGCAACCTGGAGAACCTCCGCGACGTCGAGACGGACCCGCGCTACCGCTTCGTCCGGGGTGACATCGGCGACCGTGCCCAGGTGCTCGAGGCGATGGAGGGCGTGGACGCGGTCGTTCACTTCGCCGCGGAGACGCACGTGGATCGCTCGAATGCGGGGGCCGCGGAGTTCCTGAGCACCAACGTCACGGGCACCTTCACCCTGCTCGAAGCCGCGCGCGAGCTCAAGGTGGCGCGCTTCGTGGCCATCGGGACGGACGAGGTCTACGGCAGCATCGCCAAGGGCGCCGCGCGCGAGCTCGATCCGCTCAACCCGTCCAACCCGTACTCCGCCTCCAAGGCCGCCGCCGATCTCCTGGCCCGCGCGTACTGGACCACGCATCGCCTGCCCGTCATCGTCACCCGCAGCAGCAACAACTTCGGCCCCTACCAGTACCCGGAAAAGGTCATTCCGCTTTTCATCACCAATGCCATCGAGGACAAGCCCCTTCCTCTCTACGGCGACGGCAAGAATGTCCGCGACTGGCTCTACGTGCTGGACAACTGCGCGGCCATCGACCTCGTGCTCCGCAAGGGCAAGGAGGGCGAGATCTACAATATCGGCGGCAGCCACGAGGTCGAGAACATCGTGCTGACTCGACAGGTGCTCCACCTCGTGGGCAAGCCGGAGACGTTGATCACGCCGGTGGTGGACCGTCCAGGGCATGATCGCCGCTATGCGCTCGATTCCGGAAAGGCTCATGGGCTGGGCTGGAAGCCTACCCATACCTTTCCCAAGGCCCTGGAGGCGACGGTGAGCTGGTACAAGGAGCATGAAGCCTGGTGGAAGCCGATCAAGTCCGGAGCCTTCCGCGCGTACTACGAGAAGCAGTACCAGTCGAGATAGCCATGGGCCGACACTTGATCGCCGGGCTCATGGTGTTGGCAATGCTTCCCTCCGTGCTCGATGCCGCGCCCCAGGGCGCAGCCCCCAAGCCGGATCCCAAGGAGATCTCCGCGCTCCCGAGCTATGTGCGCCGGGTGGCCCCGGCCATGGTCGGCCTTCGCGTCCAGGTGCCGGCCGACCGGCCTTCCGCGGCAACCCTCGGCGTCGAGCGGGGGGGTAGCGGCGTCATCTTCGATCAGGCCGGCTATGTCCTCACCGTCAGCTACGTGGTGCTGGACGCCGCGCGAATCGACGTGACGCTGCGCGACGGGCGCAAGGTGCCGGGCAAGCTTCACGCCCTCGATCTGGAGTCCGGGCTCGGGGTGGTCAGGCTCGAGGGGCCGGGGCCTTGGCCCGCAGCCGCCCTCGGGGATTCGAGCAAGGTCTCCGCGGGCGATCTCACGGGCACTATCGGGATCGATGAGGACGGCGACCTCGTGGTCGCCCAGAGCCGGGTCCAGGCCATCCGCCCATTCGCGGCTTCCTGGGAGTACATGCTCGACCGCGCGTTTCTCGTGGCGCCGCACAACCCCGCCTTCGGGGGCGCCGCCCTCGTGGATCAGGTGGGCGCCGTCATCGGCATCACCTCGCTCCGGCTGGGACAGTCTCCCGTCGTCAACCTCGCCATTCCCGTCGAGAAGTTCCTCGCCGGCAAAGACGAGCTGCTCGCCAAGGGCCGCGTGGAGAGCCGTCCGCCGCGGCCGTGGCTGGGCCTCTACACCCAGGAGCGCGCGGGGGGCGGGGTCGTGGTCGCCGGCGTCTCCCCAGCCGGCCCCGCCCGGAGCGCCGGCTTCCGGCCGGGCGACGTCATCGTCCGCATCAACGGCGAGCAGATCTCGACCCAGGAGGAGTTCTACCGGCGTCTCTGGTCAGGGGGGATAGGCCAGGAGGTCCAGCTCCTCGTCCTCCGCGATCAGCGCTTCGAGGCCATCACGGTGCGCCCCGTGGATCGCTACCGCATCTACCGCATCAGCGACCCCTAGAGAGTCCCTGCGTGCGCGGCGTGGACACCTATCAGGGGCGCGGGCTCATCGCCGACCCCATCCACCAGTACATCCTCTACACGCGCCCGGATGGCGTCCCCGGGGAGACGACCGAGCAGGACCTGATCGACTCCCCCTGGATGCAGCGCCTCCGCCGCGTGCCGCAGCTCCAGTCGGCGCGCTGGGTCTTTCCCGCCGCCGAGCACAGCCGATTCCAGCATTCCCTCGGCGCCATGCACCTGGCGGGTCGCTTCGCCCAGCAGCTTCACCCCTCGCTCAAGGCGGAGTTTCCCGATGCGCCGTCGGCCGCTCTCATCGAAGAGCTGCTGCGGATGTCGGGTCTCCTGCACGACATCGGCCACGGTCCCTTCGGGCACTTCTTCGACGACAATTTTCTCGTGGATTTCGACCTCACCCACGAGAAGCTCGGCCAGCGCATCATCACCGAGCAGCTCGGTGATCTGATCCGCGGTCAGCGCCGTAGCCCGTCCGGCCCCTTCGAGCCGGGAGAGAACATTGACCCGGAGTGGATCTGCTATCTCATGGGCAAGAGCTACACGAAACCGGAGTCCGCCCATCCCCGCTGGCTGGCCCACCTCAAGCCGCTCCTCTCGGGGATCTACACCGCGGACAACATGGACTATGTCCTGCGCGATTCCTACATGTGCGGGGTGGCCGTGGGGCCCATCGACATCGAGCGCATCATCTACTACTCCTTCTTCAGCGACAAAGGGCTCACCCTCGACCGCGGCGGCATCCAGGCCTTCATCATGTTCCTGAACGCCCGCTTCTACATGTACACGAACGTCTACTACCACCGGACCACGCGCGGCATCGACCTGCACCTGAAGGAGATCTTCCGTGACACCATCCGGCTGATCTTTCCCCACGATCTCCGGAAGGACATCCACCCGTACCTCCAGTTGACGGAGTGGACGCTCCTCGAGGAAGTGGCGCGCTGGGAGGACGCCGACGATCCCGAGCGCAAGGCCCTGGGCCAGGAGTGGCGGCACATCCTGGACCGGCGGCTCAAGTGGCGCATGTCGCACGAGGTGGTGCTCGACATCTTCGAGCCGCGCCGAGGCCTGGGATTCATGCAGGCCGAGGAGGTCGAGCGTCGGGTGCGCGAGCTTCTGCCCTCGGCCCTCAAGGACTTCCCGTTCAAGATCGACATGGCGCAGCAGGATCCGCGCCCCCTCAACCCCATCGGCATGCAGGACCGCCAGATCTACGTCTACGATTCGGCGTCCAAGGACGTCTCGCCCGAGCCGCTCAAGGAGCTGCTGAAGTACCTTCCGGGGAAGGTGGCCCAGTGCCGGATCTTCGCTCAGACCCACGAGCACGACCAACTCCTGGCCCGGGCCCTCAACCAGGCCCTGGGCGAGGAGCGACCCGCCCACCCGACCAACCTCTAGTAGAAGGGACAGCACGATGGAAAGCTTTCGCGGCGTCGACTATTACGGCATCGAGGCCTTGCTCACGGAGGAGCAGCGGATGGTGCGGGACGCCGTCCGCGATTGGGTGGAGAAGGAGTTCATGCCCGTCGTGGCCGCGCATCATCGAGAGGGCACGTTCCCGCTGGAGGTCGCCAAGCCCCTCGGCGAGATGGGCGTCTTCGGGGCCACCCTCAAGGGCTATGGCTGCGCGGGGCTCGACAACGTCGCCTACGGGCTCATCATGCAGGAGCTCGAGCGCGGAGACTCCGGCCTCCGCTCCTTCGCCTCCGTCCAGAGCGGGCTCGTCATGTACCCGATCCATGCCTACGGCTCGGAGGCGCAGAAGGAGAAGTGGCTGCCCAGGCTCCAGTCCGGCGAGAGCCTCGGCTGCTTCGGCCTGACCGAGCCCGACCACGGGTCCGACCCGGGCTCCATGGCCACCCGCGCGCTCAAGAAGGGCAACGAGTACGTGCTCAACGGCACCAAGCTCTGGATCACCAACGGCTCGGTGGCCGAGGTCGCGGTGGTGTGGGCCAAGGGAGACGACGGCGAGATCGGTGGCTATCTCGTGGAGCGCGGGACTCCGGGCTTCTCCACGCTCGACATCCACGGCAAGTTCTCGATGCGCGCGTCGATCACCTCGGAGCTCGCCTTCGCGGACTGCCAGATCCCCCTCGAGAACAAGCTCCCCGGAGTCAAGGGCCTCAAGGGCCCGCTCGGCTGTCTCTCCCAGGCCCGCTACGGCATCGCGTGGGGCGCCATCGGCGGGGCCATGGCCTGCTATGACTGGGCGCTGCGCTATGCGCAGCAGCGCATCCAGTTCGGCAAGCCCATCGCTTCCTTCCAGCTCGTCCAGCAAAAGCTGGTCTGGATGATCACGGAGATCACTAAGGCGCAACTCCTGTGTCTCCGGCTCGGTCAGCTCAAGGACGAGGGCAAGGCGCGGGCGCAGCAGATCTCCATGGCCAAGATGAACAATGTCCAGATGGCCCTCGACACCGCCCGCATGGCCCGCGACATCCTGGGCGCCGCGGGCATCGTGGACGAGCACCCCGTCATCCGCCACATGATGAACCTCGAGACGGTCAATACCTACGAGGGCACCCACGACATCCACACGCTGATCATCGGCCGTGACATCACGGGACTGGACGCCTTCGGTATCTGAGCCCGGCTCCGCGGTGGCGGCGATGGCCGGCATGAGCGCGAGGTGCTTGGTGTAGCATAGGGTTCCATGACTCCCGACCCGACCGCTCAGGCTGTGGCGTTGCCGCGCGCTGCCGTCGCTGCTCCCTCCGTTTCCGATCGCGCGCGCCCGAATTACAAGCTGCTGGGGCTCCTCGCCCTCGGCCATCTCGTCATCGACACCAATCAGGGGTCGCTGCCCGCACTCCTGCCGTATCTGAAGTCGGCGCTGGGGCTGACCTACGCGGCCACAGGCGTCATCGTGCTCATGGCGAACGTGGCCTCGTCTCTGATCCAGCCCCTCTTCGGCTTCCTCGCCGACAAGACGGCGAGGCGCTGGCTCCTGCCCCTGTCCGTCTTCCTCTCCGCCCTCGGCATCTCGCTCATCGGTGTGGCCCCGAGCTACTACGCCGTGCTCGCCCTCGTGATGCTGGGCGGCTTCGGCGTGGCCGCCTATCACCCCGAAGGTTATCGGACGGCGACGCAGGTGGCGGGCGAGCGCAAGGCCACCGGCGTGTCGATCTTCTCGACGGGGGGGAACATCGGGGTCGCCCTCGGCCCACCCCTGATCACGGCGCTGGTGACCACGCTGGGTCTCGCGGGCAGTCTGGGCCTGCTCGTCCCGGGGCTCCTCGTGGCGGGGCTTCTCATGACGGTGCTGCCCGGTCTCTCGCGGCCGCTACCCGCGCTCACGCGCCGCGCCACCCTGGCCCCCCAAACCATGGTCGGAGCAATGTCGCTGCTCATCCTCGTGATCGCGGTCCGCTCCTGGACCCAGATCGGCTTCAGCACGTACGTCCCCTTCTACTACCTCGAAGTGCTGAAGGGCGACCCGCGGATGGTCGGCACGCTCCTCGCCGTGTTTCTCGGCGCGGGCGCCGCGGGCACGCTGATCGCCGGACCCATCTCGGACCGCATCGGCCACCGGCGCTACATGGTCGGCGTCTTCTTCCTCGCCACGCCGCTCGCCGTGGGCTTCATGCTCGCCAGCGGCATCTGGAGCTTCATCCTGCTCGGCGCCCTCGGCGTCGTGCTCGTCTCGACCTTCACGGTGTCGGTCGTGCTGGGCCAGGCCTACATGCCGCGCAACGTGGGAATGGCCTCCGGGCTCATCGTGGGTTTCGCCATCGGGGCGGGCGGCATCGGCGCCACCGCCCTCGGCTGGATCGCCGACCACTGGGGACTGTCATCCGCCCTCTGGATCTCCGCGCTCACGCCCGTGCTCGGCTGTCTCCTCGCCCTCACCCTGCCCGAGCCGCGCGCGCGTTGAGGAGATCACACGCGTGACCATCCTCCACCATTTTCAGGACGGCGAGCAGGTCCTGCTCATCGACCAGCGGGGCAAGCGCTACCTTCTCCTCCTGAGAAAGGGCGAGACCTTTCATTGCGACCGGGGCTGGATCCACCACGAGACCATCATCGGCCAGCCCGACGGCACCTGGGTGCGGACCTCCAAGGGCACGCGCTGTCTCGCCATCCGGCCCACGCTCGCCGAGTACGTGCTCGACATGCCCCGGGGCGCCCAGGTCATCTATCCGAAGGACCTGGCCATGGTCCTATTCTGGGCCGACATCTTTCCCGGCGCGCGCGTGCTCGAGGCGGGCATGGGCTCGGGCGCCCTGACCCTGGCCCTGCTGCGCGCGGTGGGGCCGGAAGGCAAGGTCATCACGTACGAGCAGCGGGAAGATTTCGCGCGGCGGGCGCTCGCCAATATCCAGACGCGCATGGGTGAGGTGACCAACCTGGCCGTGCGCCTGCGGCCCGTGGAAGAAGGGCTCGGGGAGGAGGAGCCGGTGGACCGCGCGGTCTTCGATCTGCCCGAGCCCTGGCATCTCGTCGAGCCCGTCACGCGCAGCCTGCGCTCGGGAGGAATCTTCCTCTCGTACCTGCCTACCATCGTGCAATCCCATCAACTCTCCGAGGCGCTGCGGCGACATCCGGGCTACGCGCTCGTGGAGACGTTCGAGACTCTCATGCGGCCGTGGAACATCGACGGGCTGTCTGTCCGCCCCTTTCATCGGATGGTCGCCCACACCGGGTTCATCACGGTGGCACGCCGGGTCGTGCCGGAAGAGGGCGTGACCGTACGCCCCATCGAGAGCAACCAGAGCTACTGAGCGGTGCTCGAGCGCTGCTTCGACCTGTCCCGTCGTGGCGCCACCGTGGGCGCCGAGGTGCGCGGCGGCCTCACCACCTTCATGGTGATGGCCTACATCATCTTCGTGAATCCGGCCATCCTGGGATTCGCGGGTATTCCCGCACTGCAGGGGCAGGGGCCGGGCTTTGCCGCGACGCAGGCCGCGACCTGCCTCGTGGCCGGCGTGATGACCATCCTGATGGGGCTCGTCGCCAACTATCCGCTCGCCCTCGCCTCGGGCATGGGGCTCAATGCCGCCGTGGCCTTCCAGCTCGTGGCGGGCTTGAAGCTGCCGTGGCCGGCGGCCATGGGCGTCATCGTGCTGGAAGGCGTCGTCATCACCGGCTTAGTGCTGACGGGACTTCGCGAAGCGATCATGCATGCCATTCCCGCCTCGCTCAAGCGGGCCATCGGCGTCGGCATCGGGCTCTTCATTCTCTTCATCGGTCTGAATGCCGCGGGCATCGTCAAGCCGGGCCCGCCCGGCGTGCCCGTGACCTTGGGAGAGCTGACGGCGGCGCCCGTGGCGGTGGCCCTCTTCGGGCTCCTGCTCATGGTCTGGTTCCAGTCGCGGGGCATGGCGAGCGGGCTCTTGCTCGGCATCGCCCTCACCACGCTCCTCGCCATGATCGTCAACGCGTGGACGGACGGGCGCGCCTTTCCCTTGCCGGGGCAGGCCGTGATTCCGAAGAGCCTCGTGGCCTCGCCCGACCTGTCGAGTCTCGGCGCGGGGCTCGACTTCACGGTCTTCGTCAGAGTGGGCGCGATCACCGCCGTGGTCACCATCTTCTCCATCATGCTCTCCGACTTCTTCGACACCATGGGCACGGTCGTGGGGATCGGCACGGAGGCAGGATGGCTGGACGCCGACGGGCGGCTGCCCCGCCTGAACCGTGTGCTGCTCGTAGATTCGCTCGCGGCGGTGGCGGGCGGAGCGGCCGGCGCGTCCTCGGCGACGACCTATGTCGAGTCCGCGGCCGGCGTGGCCGCGGGAGCGAAGACAGGCCTCGCCTCGGTGGTCACGGGCCTCTGCTTCCTCGCCGCGCTCTTTCTCGCACCGGTCGCGGGGGTTGTTCCCGCCCAGGCGACCGCGCCCGCCCTCATCCTGGTGGGATTTCTCATGATGAGACTCGTGCGCGACATTCCGTTCGGCGACCTCGAGGAAGGCTTCCCCGCGCTTCTCATCGTGACGCTCATGCCCTTCACGTACTCGATCACGGACGGCATCGGCGCGGGGTTCGTCGCCTACTGCGTCATCAAGCTCCTCCGCGGCAAGGGGGCGGAGGTGCATGCCATGATGTATGGGACGGCCGTTGCCTTCGCGATCTACTTCGCCATGCCCGCCGTGCGAGCGCTCCTGCGCGCCTGAGGGCGCCCGCGGCTGTGTGGTAGGCTAGGTAGTCCGCGGCCGTCGCGGGTGAAACTTCCAAGGAGGCCGATTCGTTGATCACCGCCATGCGTGAGTACTTCCGGGGGATGAAGCTCATCCTTCTGATCGTGGGCGTGGCCTTCGTCGCCACGAGCCTCGTCTTCTACGGCTCCACCTCGCTCCGCGGGGAGAGCGGCAAGGCCTCCGCCCAGGTGGCGAGCGTCAATGGCGAGGAGATCCCGCCCGCGCGCTTCCAGCGCGTGCTGCGGAACTACCTGGAGTATTACCGGCGGACGTACCAGCAGAACCTCACCCCCGAGATGGCCGAGCGTGTGGGGCTGACGCAGCAGGTGATCAACGAGCTGATCCAGGAGTCCCTCATCCTTCAGCAGGCCAAGCGCGAAGGCATCACGGTCAGCGACGAGGAGCTGCGCCTGCGCATCCAGGCCATTCCCGCCTTCCAGGAGGATGGACGCTTCTCGCTCGATCGGTACAAGCTCGTCCTCAAGGAGAATCGGATGGACCCCAACGATTTCGAGAGCGAGGTCCGCCGGGACATGCTGCGCCAGCGCATGGAGGCCCTCGTCAAGGACGGCATCAAGGTCTCGGACGTCGAGGTCGAGCAGGCCTACGGCATCCGCTATGAGCGGGTGCGTGCGGAATGGGCGTACGTCGAGGCGGCGCCGCTCATGGCCCAGGTGACGGTGAGCGACGCGGACGCGGAGGCGTTCCTCAAGACCCACGAGGCGCGCTTCAGCCGGCCCGAGCGGCGGAAGGTCCAGTACGCCCTCCTCGCCCCCAAGGCGTTCGCGCAGGTCGTTTCCGATCAGGACGCCGAGACCTACTACAAGGAGCACGGAGCGGAGTTCGAGCGGCCGAAGCGGCTCAAGACGGCGCACATCCTCGTGCGGGTCCCCCCTACGGGAGGCAGCGAGGCCGAGAACAAGTCCAGGGCCAAGATTGCGGAGGCCATCCGGCGCGTGAAGGCAGGCGAGGATTTCGGCAAGCTCGCCAAGGAGATCTCCGAGGACACGGCCACGGCGGGGCAGGGCGGCGAGCTGGGATTCGTCGGCAAGGGTGAGATGGTGCCGCAGTTCGAGGAAGGGGTCTTCGCCCTCAAGAAGGGAGAGGTCTCGCCCCAGCCCGTGCGGACGCCATTCGGGTACCACGCCATCAAGGTCCTGGACGTTCAGGACGCGGGGGTGCAGCCCTTTCGTGAAGTCGCGCCCAAGATCAAGGAGAAGCTCGGGGCCGAGCGGAGCGAGCGAGCGGCTCAGGCCAAGGCCGACGAGGCGCGGCCCGCCCTCGCGGCGGGGAAAGATTTTGCGGCCGACGCGAAGCAGCTCGGCCTCGAGGTGAAAGAGACGACCATCGCGCGCGGCGATGGGCTCGAGGGAATCGGGCGCGATCCCGGACTCGAAGACGCGCTCTTCGGTCTGGCCGTGGGCGGCGTCACCCCGCCGATCAAGACGGCGGTGGGCATCATGATCGCCAAGGTCACCGAGCAGTTCGCCGCGGGGGTGCCGCCCTTCGCCGAAGTCAAGGACCGTGTGGTGGAGTCGATCAAGCGCGAGCGCGCCCAGGCCGCCGCCGAGGAGCGCGCCAAGGCCCTCGGGGCTTCCGTGGGCGCGGGTGATCTTCTCGCCGCGGCGAGGCGCGACAAGCTGCCGGGAGGCGAGACGCCGCTCTTCTCGCGAGCGGAGCCGCCCAAGGAGCGCGAGGCGCTGCCCGGCGCGGTGCTGCTGGCTGCCTTGCAGACGCCCGCGGGCAAGGTGAGCGAGCCCGTGAAGACGGCCACGGGAGTCTATATCGTGCAGACCCTCGAGCGGAGAGCCGCCGATCCGCAAGGTTTCGACAAGTCCCGTGATCAGCTGCGGACGCAGGTTCTCGAGCAGAAGCGCGCGTTCGCCTGGGAACGCTGGGTCAAGGCCCTCTACGCGGGAGCCAAGATCAAGGTCCAGGGCGAGACCGTCGGCGTCAACTGAGATATGTCGCCGATGCGCGCGGACCTGGGATAAGCCGATGTCGATCCTGCGCACGCCCATGACTCGCGAGGGTCACACACGCCTCCGGGAAGAGCTCGAGCGACTGAAGCGCGTGGAGCGGCCCGCCATCATCAAGGCCATCGCCGAGGCGCGGGCCCACGGCGATCTCTCGGAGAACGCCGAGTATCATGCCGCCCGGGAGAAGCAGTCTTTCACCGAGGCGCGGATCAATGAGCTGGAGGGTAAGCTGGGCGCCGCCGAGGTCATCGAGCCGCCCACCTCGGGTGATCGCGTCACCTTCGGCTCGACGGTCAGGCTCGAGGATGAGACCGGGAAAGAAAGCCGGTATCAGATCGTTGGCTCGGACGAGACCGATCCGGCGCGTGGCCGCATTTCCATCATGGCCCCCCTCGCGCGCACGCTGATCGGCAAGAAGGTGGGCGACACGGTGATCGCGCAGCTTCCGGGGGGCAAGAAGACCTTCGAGATCCTCGAAGCGAACTTCCCGTTCGACGGGAGGCCCTAGCAGTCTCAGCTACCGGAGGGCGTCCCGCAGCTCTCTCGTCAGCGCTTCCACGGTGCCGCGCGTGCCGCCCTGCAGCTTGTTCTTCCACTCCGCCTCGGTCTCGAAGCGCCGGTCACGGAGCCGCTCGCCCCAGGGCTTGACCGCCTCGCGAATCGCGTTGTGGTCGAAGGCGTCACGCTTCAGCTCGCGCGCGCGGGCCATCACGTCAGGGGCCACCCGGATGAAGGCGCGGAGAGCCGCGCCCGTCTTGATCGAGTACTTGCGCCCCGCCCACGCCGTGGGGAAGACGGCCGACACCGCCTTCATGTAGTTCAGGAAGAAGCGCTTGGCGTTCTGGCGCAGCTCGTTCATGCGCGCGCCGCCGCCGATCTTCTCGACCGTCTCCAGGAAGTCCACGATCTCCTCGGCGAGGGGCGCCTGGGAGACGCGCCCGCGCCCGGTGCCGAGCATCTTGATCTCACCGTGAAGCGGCGAGGTCTCATCCTCGTTGAGGGAGCGGATCACGTCGTGGGCGAGGGCCTGGTTCGGATCAGGGTACAGCTTGCGTCCGGCCAGGCTCACGATGTGCGAGGGATTGAGCCGCGTGTGCTTGGCATTGATGGTGACGAAGAGCTCGACGATCTGACGCGCGTCGAGCCGGTCGAAGAGCACGGCAGGCACCTCGATGCCGAGGTTCTCTCCCGCCTGGGTGACCGCGTGGAGGGCGAGGAGCCGGTGCTGGCCATCGAGCACCCGGAGCACGCCATGCTCCTCGGGGATTTGCAGGAGCCCCAGGTCGTGCTGGCTCGCCATCGGCGTGAAGGTGAAGCGCTTCTCGGAGGTGATGATGACCGCGCCCGGGATGGCGGGCAGGGTGCCCGCGTCCTTGCAGTCGCGGTAGTAGCTGACCAGCTCGTCGATCTTGCGGCGGATGACCGGACGCTGGTAGGCAGCCTCGCTCTCGCCGATCCGCTTCTCGAGGGCCTCCCAGTTGACCCGTGAGCGGTTTCCCCGCTTGGCCTTGGTGGGAGGAGCGGCCGCGCCCGCGTAGCCCAGGACCTCGAACTTGACCAGGCGATCGATATCCTTGGCCGAGAAGGAGGCCTGAAAGAATTCCACACCGAATTGCTTCACACGGTGTGCGGGAACGGTGATCATGAACTCCCTCCGCCTAAGTCAGTAACTGGCCCAGAAATACTCGGGTGGAGCCCTAGTAGAGTAATAAATGGATAAACCCCTGTCAATATGTGCTTTTTTGAAGACTGCCCTGCCGGGATGGCACCCCATATCATGTGTCTTTGAACAGATCTATCCACCACATGTGGGTAAGCTGGGGACGAATGATCCAAGTAGCTGAAAACATGATGATATAGCTAAATATAACGGTGGAGAACCGGCAAATGCCGGATTTTCCGGCCGAAAACGTCAAGACGCCACAGCGGACCGCTAGCCGACAGGCCCCTTCCTCAAGAAGTCGAAGTCGCAGCCGTGATCGGCCTGGAGCACGTGGTCCATGTAGAGGCGTCGATATCCGCGGCTCGGAGCTCGCGCGGTCGTCGAAGTGGCGCGGCGCTTGGCCAGCACCGCCTCGTCCACGAGAAGATCGAGCCGGCGATCTTTCACACTCAACCTGATGCGATCCCCGGTCCTGGCCAGGGCGAGCGGGCCGCCCACCGCGGCCTCGGGCGTGACGTGAAGCACGATGGTGCCGAAGGCCGTCCCGCTCATCCGCGCATCCGAGATGCGCACCATGTCCTTGACGCCGGCGCGCCCCAGCTTCTGCGGGATGGGGAGATAGCCCGCCTCGGGCATGCCGGGCGCGCCCTTCGGCCCCGCGTGCTTCAGGACGAGGATGCTCTCCGGCGTCACAGGTAGCGCGGGATCGTCGACGCGCGCGGCAAGATCTTCGAGCGAGTCGAAGACCACGGCGCTCGCCTCTGTCTCGAACAGGCGCGCGTCCGCGGCGGAGCGCTTCAGGATCGCACCGCCCGGCGCCAGGGAGCCGAAGAGGGCGACGAGCCCGCCCACGGGCAGGATGGGCTCGCTGCGAGGCCGGATCACTGCGTGGTCGACGTAGCGTGGGGTCGCATCCAGCCGGTCGCCCAGCGTCTCGCCGGTGACGGTGAGGCAGCCCAGGTGGAGCTGGGGGCGCAGCTCGGCAAGCACGGCGCCGAGCCCGCCCGCATTGAAGAAATCCTCCATGTAGAAATCGCCGGAAGGCTTGAGGTCGACGAGAACGGGCGTCTCGTCGGAGATGGTGTTGAGGCGCTCGAGCGAGATGGGCACGCCCACGCGGCCCGCGATGGCCGTGAGGTGGATGATGGCGTTGGTCGAGCCGCCGATGGCGAGGAGCACGCGCAGGGCATTCTCGATGGCCTCGGCCGTAAGCACGCGATCAGGCGTGATCCGTGATTCCGCGAGCCGCACCGCCGCCTCGCCGGTCGCCTCGCCCGCGCGCAGCCGGTCGGCGTGGACGGCGGGAATGGCCGCGGTGCCGGGCAGCGTCATGCCGAGCGTCTCGGCCACGCAGGCCATGGTGCTGGCCGTGCCCATGACGGCGCAGGTGCCCGACGTGGTCGCGAGCCGGCTCTCCACGCCGTCGATCTCGTCCTTCGAGATTCCGCCCGCTCGATAGCGCGCCCAGAAGCGCCGACAGTCGGTGCAGGCGCCGAGCCGCTCGTTCTGCCAGCGGCCCGTCATCATGGGTCCCGCCACGAGCTGGATGGCGGGAACGCCGGCGGAGGCCGCTCCCATGAGCTGGGCCGGCACCGTCTTGTCGCAGCCGCCGACGAGCACGACGGCGTCCATGGGCTGGGCGCGCACCATCTCTTCCACGTCCATGGACATGAGGTTGCGATACATCATGCTCGTCGGGTCGAGGAAGACCTCGCCGAGCGAGATGGTGGGGAAGGTGATGGGCAGCCCGCCCGCCGCGAGCACCCCGCGCTTGACGGACTCGATGAGCTCGGGAAGCTGCCGATGGCAGTTGTTGAAGCCCGAGCCCGAATCGGCGATCCCCACGATGGGCTTGGCGAGGCTCGCCGACGAGTAGCCCATGGAGCGAGCGAAGGAGCGCCGGAGATAGAGCGCGAAGTCCCGGTCGCCGTAGTTGGTCAGCCCGCGCGCGAGTCCGTGGTCCATGTGTCGCTCCGCGCTCGTCGAGGCTGGGATCAGGCCTGGGGCGGGACGAGGCGCGCGGTCAGGTCGCGGATGTCCTTGAGGCGGTCCACGCCGTCGACGATCTCCACGATCTCGCGGGCGCGGGCCTCGCCCAGAGGGGCGCCCGCGAGCGAGTGGAACTTGGCCACCACCTCGTCGGAGGCGATCGGGTTGGCCGCGTCGCCACGGACGACATTGGTGCGGCGCGAGAGCACGCGTCCGTCCGCGAGGGTGATGCGCACCTCGGCTGTGGGATAGTCGGCCCGCTTGAGCGCCATCTCGGGATCGGCGGCGACCTCCACGCGTGCGGCCAGGTCACGGATGCGCGGATCGGCCAGGCGCGACTCCTCGAAGGCGGCGACATCCGTGCGCCCGAGCACGAGGGCGGCGGCCGCGGCGTACGGGATAGAGAACTTGGCGCCGAGCATGCTCGCGGGCGCGGCCTCGGTCATGCGCAGGCCGAAAGGGATGGAGGTGATGCGCACCCGCGCCACCTGCTCGGCCGTGAGCCTGGCCTCGGCGCGCATCGCCATGATGGCGTCCAGCGCCGGGTGGTTCATGCGGCAGCAGGCGTGGAGCTTGAAGTAGTTCAGCTCGATGCGGTAGTCCTCACCGAGCCCACGCACCGTCTCCTCGGGATCGAAGCGATCGGCCAGAATGGTGCCATAGACGTCAGACGGCGCGTCCTCGAGAGCGGTGAACCCGGCGCGCAGCAGGTCCACGGCCAGGATGCCCTCGAGCCCCGAGCGCCCCGGATAGGCGTTCCTGATGGTGGCGCCCTCGAGGGCGGGCGTCCACGTGTTGGCCGGACTCATCGACGCCGAGAGATTGATGACGCGCCTCATGTCGTCCGAGGCGAGATCGTTCAAGCGCGCCACGGCCGTCGCGGTGCTGATGGTGCCCCAGGTGCCGTGGGAGTGGACGTTGGGACGGGCCTGCGTGGCCCCGCCGATACGCGAGCCGATCTCGTAGCCCGCGATGACGCTCTCGAGGAGCCGGCCGCCGTCCGCGCCCAGCTCCTCGGCGACGGCGAGCGCTCCGGGAATCACGTGGATCGCCGGATGGCCCCCGCCCAGTCGATTGCCCTCGTCCATCTCGAGGGCCACCCCGGCCGCGGCATTGGTGAACGTGGCGAGGAGCGAATCGGTCTTGAGGCCATGGCCGAGCAGGCTCGAGCTGCCGTGAGGGGCGCGGCGGGCGGCCATCCTGGCCAGGCGGACGTTCTCGGGCAGCGCGCTCCCGGCGACGATGGCGCCGATCGTGTCGAGGAGCACGAGCTTGGACGCCTTGACGGTCGAGGCAGGAAGGTCGGCCAGGCGAATGCCGCAGGCGAAGCCGGCCAGCCGCGCGAGATAGTCCATCAACGCACCGAGCCTCCGAGGGGGGCGATGGGGCCGCCGCGCGCGAGGAACTGGCCATAGCCCGGCTTCTGCTCGAGCGTGCCCTGGTTGAGCACGACCTGGCCGCGCAGCAGCGTCATCCAGGCCTTGCCACGCGCCGGCCAGCCTTCATACGGCGTGAAGCCCGCGATGCCGAGATGCTGCTTCTGCTCGATGGTCCAGGCGGGCGCGGGATCCCAGATGGTCAGGTCCGCATCCGCGCCCACGCGGATCACACCTTTACGCGGGTACAGGCCAAAGATGCGCGCGGGGTTCTCGGCCATCACACGCGCCATCCACGTCACGGGCAGGGCGCGGTTGACCACGCCCTCGCTCCACATGAGCGAGGTCAGCGTCTCGAGCGAGGGCGCGCCGAAGGGAATGGGCTTGCCCTCGGTGTCCACGAAGATGTTCTTCCGCCCGGGCTCCTTCGCCGCGGGCACGCGGGGAGAATGATCGCTCGCCACCGTCGAGACGAAGCCCTGCTCGGTGCCCGCCCACAGCGCGCTCTGGTTGAGGCCGTCCGCCGAGCGGAGAGGCGGACCGATCTTGGCGAAGGGCCCGAGGCGCTCCATCTCCTTCTCGTTCAGCAGGAGGTACTGCGGGCAGGTCTCGGCCCAGACGCGCTGGCCTTCGCTCTGCGCGCGCTTGATGCGCTCGAGGCCGAGCCGGGTCGAGAGGTGGACGACGTAGACGGGGCACTCGGCGAGCTTGCCGATCAGGATGGCGCGATTGATCGCCTCCTCCTCCGTCCAGTCCGGGCAGGTCGCGGGAAAGTCCACGGGCGCCGTGCGCCCCGCCGCGATGGCCTTGTCCTCGAGGTAGCAGAGAATGTCGCCGTTCTCGCAGTGGAGCTGGCAGACGCCGCCCAGGCGCCCGAGGATGTCCATGGTCTTGGCGATGAACTCGTCGGAGACCATGCGCTTCGGCCGCTTCTTGTACGTCATGAAGAGCTTGAAGGACGAGACGCCCATCGAGAAGGCCTCGGCGAGGCCCGAGAGGATGTGGGGCTCGTGATTCAGGATGAAGTGGAAGCCGAAGTCGAGGACGGAGAGGGCCTGCGCTTCCTCACGCAGCCGGGCCACCGCCTTGGGCAGCGTCTCACCCTCGTCATAGACCACGAAGGGGAGGAGCGTGGTCAGGCCCGTCTGGGCGGCGGCCAGCGGCGCCGTCTTCCAGTCGTCGTACTCCGGGCCGACGTGGAGATGGCAGTCGATGAGGCCGGGCAGGACGTAACGCCCGCCCGCGTCGATGACGCGGTCGGCAGGAGGCAAGAGCTCCTCGGGACCGATGGCGGCGATCTTGTCGCCCTTGATGGCCACGGCCGCCTCGAAGACGTCGGAGGCGGTCACGATCCTCCCGCCGCGGACGACGGTGTCGACGCGCGGAGCGGTAGCTGGGCTCATCGGTGCGGCTCCTTCTCCGTCACGGGCTGAAGGAGCGTGGCGTAGTGCTGGGGCTGGCGGCGCCCGAGGAAGTTCCAGCGCTTGCGCACGGGGGTCATCTGGTCAAGATCGATGCGCGAGACGACCAGCTCATCGCCCGTGGTGGCGGCCTTGGCCAGCACCTGGCCCACGGGATTGATGACGCAGGAGCCGCCGATCAGCTCCACGCCGTCCTCCACGCCGGCCTTGGCGATGCCGACCACGAAGCACGCGTTGGCGTAGGCGCCGGAGCGCAGGCAGAGCTCGTTGAGATCGAGGGCGAGAGCGGAGATGGGGGTGTTGTAGCCGATCAGGATGATCTCGGCGCCCTGGAGGGCGAGCGCGCGATAGCTCTCGGGGTACCGGCGGTCCTGGCAAATCGCGATACCCACCTTGGCGCCGCAGGCGTCGAAGACCTTGTAGCCCGTGTCGCCGTGGGCGAAGTAGTAGGGCTCGTAGACCTGGGCGAAGCCGTCCGCGGCCTTGGTGCCGGGAAGGTGGATCTTCCTGAAAGTCCCGACGATCCGGCCGTCGCGGTCGGTCAGGAGCGCGGTGTTGAAGTACTTGCCGTCGGCCTTCTCGCAGAAGCCGACGTGGACGGCGATCCGGGCCTCCTTGGCGCGGCGAAGGAGGGGCTCGAGGGCCTTGGGCGGGATCTCCGTCTCGAAGAACTGATCGAAGTCCTTGCGGATCTTCTTGGGGAAATACGTCGTGAGCGCCATCTCGGGATAGGCGACGAGCTCGACGCCCTGGGCTTTGGCCTGATCGAGCAGCGCGAGCATGCGCTCGACGATTTCCTCCCGGCTGCTGCTCTCCTGGTTGGGACCCAGCTGGGCGGCGGCGATGGTGACGATGCGAGCCATGAGCTTTCTCCTCTACTGGTTTCCCAACATCCTACCCGGTCACGCCGAGCTTGGCGACCTCTTCGCGGACCAACCGCTTGATCTCCCGCTCGAGAGCCACGAACTCCGCGCTCGAGCGCTCGCGCGGATGCGGGAGGGCCACGTCCACGATCTCCTTGATGGTGCCGGGTTGTGTGGCCATGACCACGATGCGGTCGGCGAGGAAGATGGACTCCGAGATGCTGTGGGTGACGAAGACCACGGTCTTCTTGTCCTGCTCCCAGATCCGGAGGAGCTCCTCCTGCATGACCTCGCGCGTCTGCGCGTCAAGCGCCCCGAAGGGCTCGTCCATCAGGAGCACCGAGGGGTGGTTGGCCAGCGCCCGCGCGATGGCCACCCGCTGCTTCATGCCGCCGGAAAGCTCGCGCGGGTACTTGCCCTCGTGCTCGGCGAGGCCGACGAGCGAGAGGTACGCGCGCGCGGTGGCGCGGCGCTCGGCGCGCGACACGCCCTGGACCATGGGGCCGAACTCCACGTTCTCGATGGCCGTGCGCCAGGGGAAGAGCGCGTACTCCTGGAAGACCACCCCGCGATCGGCGCCCGCGTGGGTGACCTCGCGGCCGTCCACGAGGATATAGCCCGTGGTGGGCTCGATGAAGCCCGCGATCATGTTGAGCAGCGTGGACTTCCCGCAGCCCGATGGACCGAGGAGGCAGGTGAAGCTGTTCTCCGACAGCTCGAGGCTGACCTCGTCGAGGGCGAGCGCGCCCTCCGTGTAGCTCTTGGACACCCGCTCGATCTGGATGGACTTCACGACTTGCCCCGAGACTCCGCGCGCCAGCGGAGGAGACGGCCCTCCAGCTTGCGCAAGAGCAGGTTGGCCGTCACCCCGATGATTCCAATCACGGCCGCGCCGAGGAGCATGTTGGAGACGAGGAAGAAGGTGCGCGCATCGTTGATGAGATAGCCCAGCCCGGAGTCGGCGGCGATGAACTCCGCTGCCACGATGACGAAGAACGAGAGCCCGAAGGCGAGCCGCAGGCCCGTGATGATATTGGGCGTGGCCGCAGGCAGGACGACGTGCCAGAAGATCTGGCGCTCGGTGGCGCCGAGGCTGGAGGCGGCGCGGATCAGCAAAGGGTCGACGTACTTGATGCCTTCCACCGTTGTGGTGAAGACGGGAAAGAAGGCGGCATAGGCGATGAAGGCGACCTTGGACGACTCACCGATGCCGAACCAGAGCACCATCATGGGCAGAAAGGCCAGGGGCGGAATGGGCCGCAGCATCTCCAGGGTGGGCTCCACGAGGTGCTCGAGCAAGCGCGAGCGACCGAGTGCGGTGCCCACGAAGACGCCCAGAGCAGCGGCGATGCCGAAGCCCCAGAGGACCCGAGAGAGGCTCGCCGTGATGTGCCGGAGGAGCTCGCCCGAGGCCGCCATCTTGATCCCCGCGCGCAGGACCGCGTCCGGAGCGGGCAGGAGCACGGGGTTGAAGACCTTCAGCACGTGAGCGTTGAGCAGGCTCACGCCCCACCAGAGCGCGAAGAAGAGGAGCAGGGAGCAGAGGCGCAGGAGGACGACGACGGGCCGGCCGAGGGTCCGGGGCGACCTCGGTCTCGCCCCGGCCGTGCTCGGAGTATCCGCGCGGGGAGAGACCGCTGCCCCGGGCGTATCTACCGCTTGGGCTTCCATGTCACCAGCTTCGGATCGATCTCGGCGAGGAGCTTGGGGGCCAGGATGTCCTCGGGCGCGACCGGCCCCTGGATGCGGTTGATGCCGAGCGCCCAGTCGCTCTGGAACCGGATGCTGTTGGCGACGTCGTCGGTCAGGGCAAGGCTGTACTTGTTCTGGTCGGTCATCACCTCGATGGCGTCGCGATCGATCCGGAGCTGCGAGACGAGCGCCTCGAGCGCTTTGGGCCGGTCCTTGACCATGAGGTCGTTGGCCTTGAGGAGCGCGCGCAGGACTGCCTTGAGCGTATTGGGCTTGTCCTTGATCCACGCGTCGGAGGCCATCAGGACCGAATGGTTGAATTGCAGCTTGTCGGTGGCCGCGTACGGCTCCGGCTTGCCGCCGATGAAGGAGGTGGTGCCCGTCACGTACATGGTGCCGCCCATCTTGACCAGCCGGAAGAGGTTTGGTTGCCAGCCGAGGAGGCCCTGGACGTCTCCCTTCGACGCCGCCACCACTCCTTCCGACGGCTGCATGTTGACGAGCGTCACCTTGGAGGCATCGAAGCCATAGATCTTGGCGAGCTTGGCCAGGATCAGCACCTGGGAATTGCCCTGGGTGAAGGCGAGCTTCTTGCCTTCGAGCTCACGCGGGTGGCCGAGCTTCACGCCGGGGGAAAGGACAAAGCCCTGCGTGCCCGCGATGTCCGCGAGGGCGCAGATGCTGTGCACGGGGAGCTTCTGCCCGCCCAGGACGATTTGCGTGAAAGTACCGCCCGTGCCGAGATTCTGGTTGCCTCCCGCCATGAGCGTGATGACGTCGGCGGCCGACTGCTGCCAGCGTACGTTGACGGTGAGGCCTACCTCCTTGAAGTAGCCGAAGGCGTCCGCAATGGCGACCTGGGATCCCAGCTGCGGGTCGCGGACGGCCGCGATCTCGATCTCCTTCTGCTCGATGGCGCCTTGCGCTCGAGCAAGCCCAGGAGCGAGAGTGAGGGCGAGCAGGATCAAGGCGAAGAGTCGAATGGCTATGGTCACGACGTCCTCCTGAGATGGCGGTATGAAGCGCGTGGTTCTGGGGAGCAACGCCCGTGCCAGTGCTCCGCGCGCCTGTCCCTCCACAAAGAGACTCACCAGCGCTGACTTAGGGAGATACTCCCCCGCCCGCCCGTTGGCAAGCTGCCGAAGTCGCGGGCACTCCATGTCCCCTGCTCACCCTTCGCTCAGCCGGCTGCTTGGAGGCGCCCTACCTCATCTCCGGAATCACCCAGAGCGGCTTCTCCCCGCGCGCCACCCGCTGCACGTTGTCGAAGGCGTTCCGGAACGCTTTCGGCCAGTTCTCCCACGTCGGCCCCGCCGAGTGCGGCGTGAATGTCACGTTCTCCAGCCCGAAGAGCGGGTGGTTGATGAGGGGCGGCTCCTCGACCATGACGTCGAGCCCCGCGGCCGCGATCTGCTTGGAGAGCAGCGCGTGGCGGAGCGCCTCCTCGTCGACGACGGGGCCCCGGCACGTGTTGATGAAGATGGCCTCCTTCTTCATCATTCCGAACTCGCGCGCGCCCATCATCTTCCGGGTCACGTCGTTGAGGGGAACGTGCAGGCTGACCACGTCCGAGGTCTGGAGCAGCTCGGGGAAGAGCGTGAACTTCACGCCGATGGCGTCCTCCTGGTCTTCGCTGAGCCGCGCGACGTCGTAGTACTGCACGTCCATGTCGAAGGCGAGGGCCCGGCGCGCCACCTTCTTGCCGATGGTGCCGAGCCCCACGATGCCGAGGGTCTTGCCCGCCAGCTCGTAGGTGCGCGTCTCGGAGAAATCGCCCACGCGCCACTTGCCGTGCACGACATTGTCGTGATGCCACGATAGCTTCTTGTAGACGGCCAGGATGAGCATCATGGTGTGCTCGGCCACCGCCACGGAATTGGAGCCGCCGTTGTTGGCGATGGGCACACCCGCGTTCTTGGCGGCGGCCAGATCGAGGCGATCGTAGCCGGCGCTGATGAGCTGGATGAGCTTGAGCCCCGGCGCCGCCTTGAAGAAGTCCGGCCCCATCCCGGCCCGCGGAAAGCCCACGTAGTACTCGGCGCCGGCCACCGTCTTGAGGAAGTCAGGGCTGTCGGAGTCGGTGACGACCAGCTCGAACCCCTGCGGCACCATGGTGCGGGCTCTTTCCATGATGGGGTCGGGCATCTTGGGGGCGAAGACGATCTTGGTGGCCACGATGGATCTCCTTTGGTCTGCTCGTCTAGGGCTTGGAAGTCAGCAGCATGTAGGTGGCACGGCCCACGGCGACGAGACGGCCCGATGCATCGCTGATGCGGGCCTCGCCGAAGGCAATGGTGCGACCGCGGCGGAGAAGGCGTCCTTCGGCGAAGAGGTCGCCGTCGCCCGCCGCCGCGAGAAAGCTCACGTTGAGATCAAGGGTGCTCTGGCCCACGCCGCCCCCCGGCCCTTCGTGGGTGGTGCCGACGGCACCACCCACGGCCATGTCCACGAGCGCGCTTAGCACGCCGCCGTGCACGGGGGCGCCCACGGCATTGCGGAGGCCGTCCTTGACGGGGACGCGCAGCTTGACCCAGCCCTCCCCGGCATCCTCGACGTTCACCTCGAGATGCCGCCAGAAGAGGTTCTCCTGGGCGCGGTCGCGGGCGAGGGTGAGGGGATCGGTCGGCATGGCTGGAGGGCTAGGTTATACCGAAAATGCGGGCGAGACTCAACGCTGCCTCCCGAAGTGCTATGCTCCCCACTCCGGGTACGAGGCGCTCGAAATCCACGCTCAGCAGGGGGAGACATGGCGACCAGGATCGGCATCATCGGAGCAGGGGCGATCGGATCTGTCGTCGGCGGCATGCTGACGCGCGCGGGGCACGATGTCACGCTCATCGATCAGTGGCCGGATCACATCGAGGCCATCAAGCGGCACGGGCTCCGGCTCTCGGGCACCTGCGGCGAGCACCTCGTTCCCGTCAAGGCGATGCACATCCACGAGACGCAGGGGCTTCGCGATCCCTTCGACGTCATCTTCATCTCCGTCAAGAGCTATGACACCGAGTGGGCGACCGCGCTCGCGACGGTGTACCTCCGTCAGCCCTCCGGGATCGTGGTCGACTTCCAGAACGGGATCAACGACGAGCGCGTGGCCGCCGTGGCGGGACGCGAGCGGACGCTCGGCTGCGTCATCACCATCAGCGCCGGCATGTACGAGCCGGGCCACGCCATCCGTACCGACACGGGGAGCATCGGCTTCAAGATCGGCGAGCACGACGGCAAGGACACCCCGCGGGCCCAGGAGATCGCCCGCATCATGAACGACGTGGCGGTGACCAAGGTGACGCCCAATCTATGGGGCGAGCGGTGGTCCAAGCTCGCCGTGAACTGCATGGTCAACCCGATCTCGGGGCTCTCCGGCTTCGACTCCGCCGAGGCGCGCACCAACCAGGTGCCGCGCCGCATCGCCGTCTTCACCGCGGCCGAGGTCATCCAGGTGGGACGGGCGCGCGGCTTCGAGGTGGAGCCGATCTACAGCATCAAGACGCAACGCTTCGTGGATGCGGTGGCCGGCGACGGCCTGGCCGAGGTCGAGGCCGACATGTCCCGCGACGCCAAGAGCCGCGTGGGCGGCCGGCCCTCCATGCTCCAGGACGTGATGAAGGGCCGCCGCACGGAGATCAACTACCTGAACGGCTACGTGACGGACCAGGGGCGCCAGGTCGGCGTCAAAACACCCATCAACGACAAGATCGTCGAGCTCGTCAACGCCCCCGGCGTGGGCCAGCTCAAGCCTAATCCCAAGAACCTCGACCCCCTCTGGGCCATGGTGCCGCACTAGAAGGACCCGACAGGGAAACCCGGAACACCAGGAGATCCGCGCATGGACCGCAAGAAGGCCTCGGATTTCGACCAGGAACTTCTCAACATCTTCGATGAGTATGTCCACGGAGCGATCGATCGCCGAGGCTTTCTGGATCGGGCAGCGAGGTTTGCCGCGGCGGGTATGACGGCGGCCATGCTACTCGACGCGCTGAATCCCAGGTTCGCGGAAGCGCAGCAGGTTGCGAAGGACGACAAGCGCCTCAAGACGCAGTACGTCGACTACGAGTCGCCGCAAGGGACCGGGAAGGTGCGGGCGTACGTGGCGAGGCCGAGCGACGCCACAGGCAAGCTGCCGGGCATTCTCGTCGTCCACGAGAACCGCGGACTCAACCCCCACATCAAGGACATCACGCGGCGCCTCGCTCTCGACAACTTCATGGCGTTCGCGCCCGATGCCCTGACCCCGCTGGGCGGGTATCCGGGCGGGGAGGACAAGGCGCGAGAGCTGTTCGCAAAGCTGGATCAGGCGAAGACCCGCGAGGACTTCGTGGCCGCGGCGGCAGTCCTGAAGGCCCGGTCCGACTGCACCGGCAAGATCGGCGTGGTCGGTTTCTGCTACGGTGGCGGAATCGCACACATGCTGGCGACGCGCCTGCCCGATCTTGCCGCGGCCGTCCCCTTCTACGGCACCCAGCCCCCCGTCTCGGATGCCGTGAAGGTCAAGGCGCCCCTGCTCGTTCACCACGCGGAGAACGACGAGCGCGTCAACGCCGGCTGGCCCGCTTACGAGGCTGCGCTCAAGGCCAGCAACGTCACGTACTCGATGTACCAGTATCCGGGCACGCAGCACGGCTTCAACAACGACACGACACCGCGATATGACGAGGCCGCCGCCAAGCTCGCCTGGCAGCGGACGCTCGAGTTCTTCAACAAGAACCTGCGGGGCTAGGCGAAGAGCCGACATGCGCTTCGGCGTCTGCTTCATGGCCAACATCGACGAGATCGGGTTCTTCGCCCACGCCGAGAGCCTGGGCTTCGACTCCGTCTGGGTCACTGACAGTCAGATGCTGTACTCCGATTGCTACGCGGTGCTGGCCCTGGCTGCCAAGGCGACCACGCGGCTCCGGATCGGGCCCGGAACGGCGATCTGCGGCACCCGCATTCCGCCCGTGCACGTGGCGGGCGTGGCCACGATCAACCGCCTGGCCCCGGGGCGCGTGCACCTCGGCATCGGCACCGGCAACACGGCCATGCGCACGATGGGCCAGCGGCCGATGCGCGTGGCCGACTACGCCGAATACCTGCGTGTGCTGAGCGCGCTCCTGCGCGGGGACGTGGTCGACTACACCTACAACGGCGTCACCCGTCCCATCCAGATCCTCATGCACGACAAGGAGTACATGAACCTCGAGCCGAGGATCCCCCTCTACGTGTCGGGGTTCGGACCGCGCGCCATGGAGCTGGCCGGGGAGTATGGCGACGGTCTCGTGTTCGCCATCCCTCCGCGCGGCGTGCCCGTCGCCGAGGCTTTGGGACATGCGGAAAAGGGGGCGGCGCGGGCCGGCCGCAGCCTCGAAGGATTCCGCAACTGTGCGCTCACCAACATCGCGCTGCTCGACCCCGGCGAGGACGTCACCTCGAACCGCGTGATTCGCACGATCGGGCCGAACGTGATGGCCAGCGTCTACTACTTCTACGACGAGGTGCACGAGCGGGGCATCGATCCGCCGACCTTTCTCCGGCCCATGTGGAAGCGATACTGCGCCCTCGTCGAGAAGACCCCGCCCGAGCGCCGGCACTTCCGCACCCACGAGTTCCACTACACGTACCTGCATCCGGGCGAGGCCGAGCTGATCGACGCCGACCTGATCCGGGCGACGTGCCTTGTCGGCTCCGCAGACGAGCTGATCGAACAGATCCGTGAGCTCGAGCGTCAGGGCCTTCAGGAGCTCATGTTCGCCACCGGCGTGGACGAGAAGTGGCGCTTCGCCGAGGCCTTCGCGCGCCAGGTGATGGAGCGCGTCTAATGCCCGTGTCAGAAATCCGCGGACAACGCGTTTGGCCAGGCAGCCCCGCACACGTTATGATCGTCGCCCATGCCGATCCGGATCCTGAACACTCCGGTGACACTCGAGGAGCTGAGACGACTTGCCGCGGATCAGTTCGGAGATTTCGTCAAGGCGGTGGTAGATGTGGGTCGCGGCGTGATGGCCATCGGCGGAGAGTTGCACGCTGACGAGGAGGCCACGCTGCTCGACGAAGGGGCTCGTCAAGCGGATCTCTGGGGCATCAATCTGTACCCCGACCGACCGGTGGAAGAGATGGTGGAGTTCGACTCGATGATCAATGTTCGTCCGTCTCAGAGCAATCGATCGCGGGGAGTCGAGGACCCGACTGTCCGGCGCCAGATCCAGGTCATCGTCGAGAGGCTGGTCGTTCGGTGAGCGAGCCGCGTCACCAGCACCGTGACCTGGCGGCTGGACGGTGGGGGCAGCTCTCGCTCGCCGAGCAACTTGGCAATGTCGGCAGCGAGGTCGGACGAATGCTCCGCTGGCGAGACCGCGACGACCGTCTGATGTCGAGCGCTTTCGATCGAGCGCTGGAGCTGCTGGACCTGACGCTCGCCGACTCGCGCTGGCGCGGTCGCTTACGCGAAATTGCCAGGGTGCGGGAGCTCCTGTGCGATGCCATGGCCGGCGGCCGCGACTATGCCACCATGCTGGAGGACCTGGACCGCTACTTCCTCGCCTTCGCCATGGCGGCGCGTAGAAGCCGATAGTCTAAGCCAGGACTCTCCATATCGATATCACGCGCGGCCGGTCGTGCTTTCCAGGCGGAGGGCGGCGCATTCATCGTAGAGGATGCCGTCGACGATGGTGACGGGTTGGCCGACCATGGCCAGGAGCTTCTCGATCTTGTAGTCGCCGAAGCGCAGGCCCATGCGGGCATAGCGCGCCCCGATCACCACCTTGGCGATGCCGGACACGCAGATGGCGAAGCAGCACATGGCGCACGGCTCCACCGTGGTGTAGAGGACGCAGTCGGCGAGCGGACCCTGACCCGCGCGGTAGCTGGGATTCACGACGCGGAGCCGCGTGGAGAGGCGCCGCAGCGCCACCGTCTCCGCGTGGGCGGTCACGTCGAAGGTGGAAACCGCCTCGTTGTGCCCGCGCGCGAGGACCTCGCCACCGCGCACGATGACGCCGCCCACCGCCATGTTGCCCTCGGCGAGCCCGGCGCGCGCTTCTTCCAGCGCGATCCGCATGAACCGCTCGTGCTCGGTATCCATGCCGCCTCTCCTCCGGGGCCAGTGACAGGTGGGCGTACAGCTCCGCTCATCGCATGCCCATTGTCATATTGCAAGACCTGGACTTTGATAAGTCAGGGGGGAGCGTCGCCGCTCCTCCCCCGACCCCCCCACCGGTCGGCCGCGAGGGTTCGAACTGCTAAACCACCACCGCGATCCAGCGGTCGAGGGCGGCGGCGAGGTCGGCGGGCTTGACGGGCTTGGAGAGGTAGTCGTCCATGCCGGCGGCGAGGCAGCGCTCCTGGTCGCCCTGCATGGCGTTGGCCGTGAGGGCGATGATGGGGATGCGGGCCACGGTGGGGCGGTCGGCCGCGCGGATTCTCTGGGTCGCCTCCAGGCCATCCATCTCGGGCATCTGGACGTCCATGAGCACCAGGTCGTAGCCGACCCTTGTCACCGCTTCGACGGCTTCGCGCCCATTGCCAACCACGTCCACCCGATGGCCCTTCTTCTCGAGAAGGCGAGCGATGAGCTTCTGGTTGACGGCGTTGTCCTCGGCCACGAGGATCCGAGCCGACCGCGTCGGAGGTGACGCGACGGGCTCGGCCGCGGCCCGCTCCGGTGAGACCGGCGCCGCCGTGCTGCCTCGGCCCAGGAGCGCCACGAGCTGCGCAAGCAGGCGAGATGCGCGCACTGGCTTCGGCAGTCGCGCGTCGATCCCCGCCTCACGCCCCTCGTTGCTGTGGCCGGCCTCGGCCCAGGAGCTCAGGAGCAGCAGCTTGATGCCGGTGAGGTCCGGATCGGCCTTGATGGCTCGGGCGAGGGCGAGGCCGTCCATGCCCGGCATCTGCATGTCGAGCAGCGCCACCTGGTGGGTGGACCCGGCCGCGGCGGCGGCGCGCAGGCGCTCGAGCGCGATCGGTCCGTCCGGCGCTTCTTCCGCCTCCATGCCCCAGACGCGGAGCTGCTCGCGGAGGAAGACCCGGTTGGTGGCGTTGTCGTCGACGATGAGGGCGCGCGCCCCGCGCAGGGCCGCGGTATCGGCGGCGGGATCGGCCGCCCCCTCGGGGACGCGCTCGAGCCGCACGGTGAATCGGAAGGTGCTGCCTTGTCCCGGCTCGCTGTCCACCCCGATCTCGCCGCCCATCAGCTCCACGAGCCGCCGGCAGATCGCGAGCCCGAGCCCGGTGCCGCCGAACTTCCGCGTGGTCGAGCTATCGGCCTGGCTGAACGGCTGGAAGAGCCGCGCGCGGGCCTCGGGCGTGATGCCGACGCCGCTGTCGCGCACCGCGACCTGGAGCTCGACGGTGTCGGGTCCCTCGTGCGCCACCTCGACCGTGGTCACCACCTCGCCCCGCTCCGTGAACTTGATGGCGTTTCCGAGCAGGTTGATGAGCACCTGACGGAACCGGCCGGGATCGCCGCGGAGAGTGGCTGGGATCTTCGGGTCGACTCGCGACGCGAGCTCGAGACGCTTGGTATGGGCGCGCTCGGCGAGCAGCTCCGTCGCCTCTTCCACCGCGGCCGCCACGGAGAAGTCGATGTGCTCGAGCTCCATCCGGCCCGCCTCGATCTTCGACAGGTCGAGGATCTCGTTGAGGATGCCGAGAAGCGCGCTCCCCGAGCTGCGGACGGTCTCCGCGTACTCGCGCTGCTCGGCGGTGAGCGAGGTGTCGAGGAGGAGCCCGGTCATGCCCAGCACACCGTTCATGGGCGTGCGGATCTCGTGGCTCATCATGGCCAGGAAGTCGCTCTTGGCGCGGGCCGCGTGCTCCGCGGCGACCTTGGCGCGATGAAGCTCGTCCTCGATCTCCTTGCGCGCGGTGATGTCCACGCACACGCCCAGCACGCAGCGGCCGCGCCCGGGGACCTCGATCGGCATCTTGCTGGTCTGCAGCCAGGTGGTACGCCCGTGGGTGGTCAGGGGCTGCTCGGAGATGAAGACCGCCTCGCCGCTGTCGATGACCCGCTGGTCGGCCTCGAGGAATCGCTGCACCTCTCCGTCGGGAGCTCCCAGGATTCGCCCGATCTCCATGTGGGTCATGCCCGTCATGCGCTCGGCGGTCAGTCCGTAGACCGTGGCCATGGTCTGGTTGGCCAGGAGGAATGTGCCCTCGCGATCCTTGATGAAGATGAGGGTCGGGCTGGCGTCGATGATGCGCTGGAGGAGGGCCCGGTCGGCGGCGAGCGCCGTCTGGGGGGCCGCCGGCTGGCTTGCCTGTCGCGCGCGGCGGACGGCGGCCGAGAGGGCGAAGCCGATCACGATGCCGGCGCCCATGAGCGCGACGGCGGCCATGGGCACGATGGCGACCAGGGACAGAAGTCCGACCAAATAGACGAGCACGACGGAAGAGGCGAAGCCCGACGCGACATAGAGCCGCCGCCGGCGCCTCTGCCTCGATGCTCTCCAGCCCATGCTCTCCCCGCTCCCCGTGGAAGTCGCCGTCCCGTGAGCTACGGTCTCCAAGCAGAACCCTTCGCGGGAGTTATCGGCATGGGCTGGCCCCGAGCGGAGGGGGGTCGAGAGCGGAATTGACGGTCCCGGCGGGTTGGGCTAGGCTCGGCGCGTGCTCGATCTCGTGATCCGTGGCGGGCAGGTCGTGACGTCCCAGGGCGTGGCCATCGCCGACGTGGGCGTGGAGGGGGAGCGCATCGCCATCCTCGGCACGCCGGGCTCGCTCCCCGCGGAGTCGGCGCGCGTCATCGACGCCACGGGCAAGATCGTGGTGCCGGGGGGCGTCGAGCCGCACGCGCACCTCGCGCACCCCATCATGTCGCACCCCGATGAGCCCAGCATCACCCTCGGCCCCGAGGAAGACACCAAGGGCATGGCCTGCGGCGGCACGACGACCCACGTGGATTTCTGCTTCGTGCGGCCCGGCGGCGAGATCATGCCGATGCTGGAGCAGCGGGCGGCGCGGTGGAAAGGGCAGTCCTACGTCGACTACGCTTTCCACATCACGCTGGCGGGGGCGCTGCCCCTGCGGACCTTCGAGCAGATCCCCGAGGCAATCCAGCAGGGGCACCCGTCCTTCAAGGTCTTCACGACGAGCATCCTGCCCCCGCATCCCAAGCGCCCCACGAACCGCATCGACTTCGGCCGCATCGGCTTCGCCATGGAGAAGGTGGCCAAGCACGGCGGCATCATGATCGTGCACGGCGAGGACGAGGATCTCGTCCAGTTCAACTACGAGCTCTTCCGCGAGCAAGGCCGGATGGACGGGTCGAACCTCCACCTCGTGCACACCAATCTCTCCGAGCTGCTGGCCTTCCGGCGCACCATCGCGCTCGCGCGGGCCAAGGGGGCGGGCATCTACTTCGTTCACACCTCGGCGCGGGAAGGGGTGGAAGCCATCGCGGAGGCTCGCGCCGCGGGTCTGCCCGTGTACGGCGAGACGCTCCACCAGTACGCGTGCTTCAACGCGGAGTACTACAAGACCCCGCGCGGCTTCTGCTCGCACACGTATCCCTCGCTGAAGTTCCCGGAGGATCAGGCCGCGCTCTGGAACGGGCTCGTGCACGGCGGGCTCTCCACCCTGGCCACCGACGAGTACCCGACGAGCCTCGCCCTCAAGCTCAGGGGAAAGACCATCGAGGACGTCACGGGCGGCAACGTGGGCGCCGAGGCGCGCATGGGCATCGGCTTCACCGAGGGCGTGGGCAAGCGCGGCATGTCGCTCGAGCGGTACGTGGACATCACCGCGACCAACGCCGCGAAGATCCTCGGCCTCTACCCTCGCAAGGGTGTCATCGCGCCGGGCAGCGACGCCGACTTCGCCCTCATCGATCCGACCATCCGCAAGACGCTGACCAAGGACGATTTCCACGTCACGGACTACAGCCCCTGGGAGGGCTGGCAGGTGACGGGCTGGCCGGTCATGACCATCCTGCGCGGGCGCGTCATCGCCGACCGGGGCAAGCTTCTCGGCAGCACGGGCGACGGCCAGCTCCTCACGCGCAAGATCGACCCGCGGGTCCTGAACCGCCCCGCCTGCTGATCGGAGGCTCTCCCCATGGCCGGCAAGCTCTTCGAAGAGCTCGCGGTGGGCCAGGTGTTCCAGCACCAGCCCGGCCGCACCGTCACTGAAGCCGACAACGTGCTGTTCTCGTGCCTGACCATGAACCCGCAGCCGCTCCACGTGGACTTCCACGCCGCGGCCAAGGCCGAGTTCGGCAAGCCGCTCGTCAACAGCCTCTTCACCCTTGGCGTCGCCGTGGGGCTCTCCGTCGGAGAGACGACGCTGGGCACCACGGTGGGCAACCTGGGCTTCGAGAAGGTGGAGTTTCCCAAGCCGGTCTTTCACGGCGACACCATCTATGCGGAGACGGAAGTGGTGGAGAAGCGCGAGTCGAAGTCTCGGCCCGAATGGGGGATCGTCACCTTCGAGCACCGCGCGAAGAACCAGCACGGCGAGCTCATCATGCGCTGCCGCCGCGCCGCCATGATGCGCCGGAAGGGCAAGGCGTGATGCGCCGATCGCTTCACTTCGTCCCCGGCGGACAGGAGCGGATGATGGCTAAGGCCCTCACCCTCCCCGCGGACGGCCTCATCCTCGATCTCGAGGACGCGGTGCCTCCTTCATTGAAGCCCGCGACGCGGCCCATCGTGCGTCGGTGGCTCGAGACCCTCGACTTCGGCGGGCGCGAGCGGTGGGTGCGGATGAATCCGATCTTCACCGAGCACGCCATCCCCGACCTGGAGGAGACCATCACCGCCCGGCCCGATGGATACCTGGTGCCCAAGCCGCGCTCGGCCGCCGACGTGCGCCAGGTGGCGCAGGCCCTCGAGCGGCTCGAGGAGAAACACGGGATCCCCTTCGGGTCGACCAAGCTCATCCTCATCGCCACGGAGACGCCGCGCGGGCTCCTCAACATCGGCGAGGTCGCCGCGGCCAGCCCGCGGATCACCGCGCTGTCCTGGGGCATCGAGGACCTGGGGGCGGCCATGGGCCTGCCCCGCGTTCGGGATGAGTCGGGGCGCTATCTGGACATTCCCCGCCACGCGCGCGTCATGTGCGCGGTGGCAGCCTCGGCCGCAGGCGTGGAATGGCTCGACACCGTCTACACGGATATTCCCGATCTCGAAGGGCTGCGGCGCGAGTGCAGGGAAGGCGTGGCCATGGGCTTCAGCGGGAAGCTGTCGATCCATCCGAGCCAGGTCGAAGTGATCAACCAGGAGTTCACGCCCTCCAAGGCCGACGCCGAGGATGCGCTTGCCCTCATCGCGGCCTTCGAAGAGCACGCGCGCAAGGGCGCGGGCGCCTTCGCCTGGAAGGGCCAGATGATGGACCAGCCCCATCTCACCCGCGCGCAAAAGATCGCCGAGCGCGCCCGGCAGGCAGGGGTCATCTGACGGCAGCGCAGGCCTCGCGCCGCGCCGGACTCTGGCTCGCGGCGCTCCTTCTCGCGAGTGCCGTCGTCTTCGCGCTTCCTCTCGGCCGCCGCCCGCTCAGCAACCAGGACGAGGCCCGCTATGGTCTCCTCGCCCGGGAGGCCGTCGAGCATGGCCGCTGGATCCTCCCCGGCGTGCGCGACGAGGTCTACCTCAACAAGCCGCCCCTTTACTTCTGGGTCGTCGCGGTCTTCGCCCTGCCCTTTGGGGCTGTCACGGATGCCACCGCGCCCATCGCGTCCGTGCTGTCGGCCCTCATGGGGCTCCTCGGCGTGTTCGCCGTCGGGCGTCGATTGTGGGACGACGACACGGGGCTGGCCGCGGCCGTGGTGCTCGCCACCAGCCCCTTCTATTTCTTCATGGCGCACCAGGTGCTCACCGACATGATGCTGACCGCGTGGATGACCTGGGCGCTCTACTTCTACCTCGCCTCGCTGGACGAGGGCGCCCGGCGCGGCGCGCTGGTGGGCTTCTATCTGTGCGCGGCGGGCGGCCTCGCCGCCAAGGGGCCGGCCGCCCTCATGGTGCTGGTGGCCGCCGTCGCCGCGAGCCTCGCCACGGACGGCGCGCAGGGGCTCAAGCGGCTCCGGCTGCCCATGGGGCTCGGCATCCTCGCCCTGACGGCGCTGCCGTGGCTCCTGCCCTATCTCCTCCAGCGGGAGAAGAGCTACGGGCGAGCCGTGGTGATGACGGACTATCTCGGCTGGTACTTCAGGAGCGCGGTCGGCTCGAGGCTGCAGGCGATCGCCGGACACCTGCTGCGCTTCTTGCCGTGGGGCGCTTTCCTGATCCCGGCGGCGTCGTGGTGGACGCGGTCGCGCGACGTCGGCCGGCGGCGAGTTCTCGTGTGGGCCGCGACGCTCATCGTGCTGCTGAGCCTCTCGGGCGAGCAGCGCGCGCGCTACTTCCTTCCCCTCTGGCCCGTGCTGGCGCTCTTCGTCGGCCAGTTCTTCACGAGGGCCCCGGCCCGCCTCGTGGCATGGGCGAGCGGCGCCTATCTCCTGGTGATGATGGGAGCGGGGGCCTTTCTGCTCTGGGGGGGCGTGTCCGATCCCGACGCCGTCTTCCTTCCCGCCGCGCCGTGGGAGCGCTGGCTCGTGGCGGGCGCCCTTGTCATCGGGGCGGCCCTCAGGCTCTGGCAGCTTCTCCGCGGCGGCAACGGGTTCGCGGCGGCGACGTGGATGGCCGCCGGGCTCGGCATTGCTCTCGCGGTGACCGCCGTCGAGTATCCCGCTCGCTTCGCCCAGGCCAACGACTATCGCGGCGTGGCCCAGCGCTTCGTCTCGCGCCTCGACGCCGGCGCTCCGCTGCTCTCCTATCCGGACGCCAACCTCGCCTGGGACTTCTACATGCGACACCCCGTGCGCGAGGTGCGGAGCGAGGCTGAGGTGAAATCTCTCCTCGCCTCACCGCCCGGGATGCGGCTCATGCTGCGCGAGGAGGACTGGACCCGTCTTCGCGCCGTCGCCCATCCCACCTGGCGCGTGCTGGACGAGGGCACGGTGGGCCGCCGCCACTTCGTGCTCCTCGGCGACTAGAACATCAGCACCGTGCGCGCGACCTCGCCCGCCTTCATGGCGCGAAACGCTTCGTTCACGTCCTCGAGCTTGCCGCGACGGGTGATCATCTCGTCCAGCTTGAGGCGGCCCTGGCGGTACAGGTCGATGTAGCGCGGCATGTCCACCTTGAAGCGGTTGGAGCCCATGCTGCAACCCTGGATCTTCTTCTCGCGGAGGAACATGGGGCCGTCGAGCTCGATCTTCTGTCCCACCGGGATCATGCCCACCACGGTGGCGGTGCCGCCCGGCCGGATGCAATCGAAGCACTGCTCGGCGGCGATCTTGAGGCCGATGCACTCGAAGGAGTAGTCTGCGCCGCCGTTGGTCAGGTCGCGAATGGCCTTCACGGGATCGCCGGACGACGCGTTGACGCCGTGGGTGGCGCCCAGCTCGCGCGCCTTGGCCAGCTTGGACTCCACCGTGTCGACCGCGATGATCGTGCGCGCCCCCGCGATGCGGGCGCCCTGGATGGCGGCCAGGCCCACGCCACCCGCGCCGAAGACGGCCACGGTGCTGCCGGCTTCGATCCGGGCCGTGTTCAGGACGGCGCCCACGCCCGTGGTGACGCCGCAGCCGATGAGGGCGGCGCGATCCAGCGGCATGGTGTCGTCGATCTTCACGAGGGCGTTCTCGTGGACGAGCATCTTCTCCGCGTAGGCGGAAAGGTTGGCGAACTGGTTGACGGCCTGGCCCTTCCAGGACAGCTTGGGCGGATCCGTCTTGGCCCGCACGGGGCGCGTCTGGCAGAGATGGGTCTTGCCGGTGAGGCAGTAGTCGCAATGGCCGCAGAAGACGGAGAGACAAGCGATGACGTGATCGCCCGGCTTGAACTCGCCCACCTGGAGGCCGACCTCTTCCACGATCCCGGCGGCCTCGTGGCCCAGGATGGCGGGGGTGGGGAAGGGATAGAAGCCGTCGACGAAGTGCAGGTCGCTGTGGCAGACGCCGGAGGCGACAGTGCGCACGAGCACCTCGCGACCCATGGGCTTGTCGATGTCGACTTCCTCGATCGTCAGGGGCTGATGCGGGCCATGGAACATGGCAGCTTTCATGGAGGCCTCCTCTTGGATTTTACGGGCCCGGGAGCGTCTCACCGGGAGCAGGCCCAGAGAGTGCGCCGCCGTGCCCGACGTGTCAAGCCGTGATCAGACGGCGCCCGACTCCGACCGCGGGAGACCGTCGAGATGGTCGATGGAGTTCAGCAGCCGGACGCGCCAGGGGGCGGGATAGTCGATGATGGTGAGGGCCGTGTTCTCCCAGCGCTCCGGCGCCTCCTGCCTGTCGGGCAGGATCAGGTGCCGCCCGGCCAGCGAACGACAGACGAGGCCGTGCGTGACGACGGCGAGGTTGCCCTTGGCCGCGGCGGCCGCCTGCTGGACGAGCGCCCAGGCGCGATCGACGCGAGCGTGGAAGACCTCCCAGCTTTCCCCGTTCGGCGGCGCGTAGCCCGGGGCGAACATGTCGAAGCGCAGCTCCGCGTAGGGCGTGCCGCGGATGTCGCCGAAGTTGCGCTCCTGGAGGAGGGGGTCATATCGCACGGGGGCGCCGGTGGCGCCCCGCAGGTAGTCGGCCGTGGTGACCGCTCGCGCAAGATCGCTCGAGAGGATGCTGGCGATGCCCTCTCGCTCGAGGCGCCGGGCCAGCCGCTCGGCCTGGGTCATGCCGCGGGGCGAGAGCGGGTTGTCGGGAAGCTGGACGGTGCGCGACGCATTGCCCAGCGTCTCGCCGTGGCGGATGAGGAAGATGGACACGAGGCTTTACCGACGAAGTGGGATGGTGCGACTCAGATCACGCGGTCACGACGAAGGCCCGCGATGTCCCCCGCCGCATAGCCCAGGCCGGCCAGGACGTCGTCGGTATGCTGGCCGAGCTTCGGCGCCGTCACCCGCACGGCCACCGCGCTGTCGGACATCTTCACGGGCGTCCGGATGTGGGGCACGCGGCCGAGCTCGGCATCCTCGGCGTGCACGACCATCTCGCGGTGCAGCACCTGCGGATCGGCGAAGAGCTGCTCGTAGGTGTACACGGGCCCGCACGGCACGCCCGCGTCGTCCAGCGCCTTGATCCAGTGCGCGGTGGGCGCCGTGGCCAGGACCGCCGAGATCTCCTTCTCGAGGGCGAAGCGATTCTTCCGGCGATCGGGGCCGCGGCGGAAGCGCGGGTCCTCGAGCCACTCGGGATGGCCGAGGGCGGGCGCGCAGCGCTCCCAGATGCCCTGGCCGGCCGCGCCGATCATCATGTAGCCGTCCTTGGTCTCGAAGCGCTGGTACGGCGCGTTCTGCCGATGGCGGGAGCCCATTCGCTTGGGCTCCACGTGATCGGCGAGCCAGCCCGCGCTCGTCCACGAGGAAAAGGCCACCGCCGTCTCCAGGAGCGAGCACTCGACACGCTGTCCCTGGCCCGTGCGCTGCCGCTCGTAGAGGGCGGCGAGGATGCCCTGCACTCCCCACATGCCGGTGCCGAGATCGCAGATGGGCAGGCCCACCGAGGTCGGAGGCCCGTCCGGCTCTCCCGTGACGTGCATGATCCCGCCCATGCCTTGCGCGATCAGATCGAAGCCGCCCTTCTCGCGATAGGGCCCATCAGAGCCGAAGCCGGAAAGCTGGGCATAGACGAGGCGCGGGTTCTTCTCCTTGAGCGTCTCGAAGCCGAGCCCGGCCCGCTCCATGACGGTGGCGCGGTAGTTTTCCACGAGCACGTCCATGCCGGCGACGAGCTTGAGGAAGATCTCCTTGCCGCGGGGCGACTTGTAATCGAGCGTCAGGCTCTTCTTGTTGCGGTTGATGTAGCGGAAGTAGGGATTGCGCTCGCTGCCGTCGCCCATGGCGCGCGAGGAATCGCCCGCCCCGGGCCGCTCCACCTTGATCACGTCGGCGCCCATGTCGGCCAGGATCATGGTGCAGTACGGCCCCGCCATGTGCTCGGTCAGGTCGAGAACCTTGAGCCCATCCAGGGGCCCGCGCGCGTTCTTCTGGGCCATGTCACCTCCGTGAAAGTCACGTCTTCATGCCGGCCGCTCACGAAGCCGGAGGGCATCATAGCTTGCCCGCGCCTCTAACGGAAGAGATTGACCTTGGCCAGATCGATGATTTCCTCGCCGCGCCCGCTCAGCACGGCCTTGAGCATGAAGAGACCGAAGCCGGTCATCTGATCGAGCTTGATCGAGGGCGGCATGGCCAGCTCCTGCCGGTGGACGAGAACCTCGACGAGGGCGGGTCCGTCATGACGGAGAGCCTGCGTGATCATCGGCCGAACCTGTTCGGGCGCTTCCGCGGTCATCCCCAGGAGGCCGGCCGCCTCGGCCATCTTCGCGAAATCCGGGTTGTGAAGATCGGTGGCGAAGTCCAGGAAACCGGCGGCCTTCATCTCCAGCTCCACGAAGGCGAGGGCGTTGTTCTTGAAGACGATCACCTTGACGGGCGCCTGCAGCTGCCGCAGGGAGAGCAGATCTCCCATGAGCATGGCGAGACCGCCGTCGCCAGACAAGGAGATGACCTGGCGTCGGGGATGACTGACCTGGGCGCCGATGGCCTGGGGGAGGGCATTGGCCATGGAGCCGTGATTGAAGGAGCCGAGCAGGCGCCGCTGGCCGTTCATGGTGAGATAGCGCGCCGCCCAGACGGTCGGGGTGCCCACGTCGCAGGAAAACACGGCGTCCTGGGCGGCGATCTCGTCGAGCACACGAACCACGTACTGGGGATGAATGGTTTTCTTGCCCGGCTCGCCCTGGGCCAGCTCGTCGAGGCTCTTCCGCGCTTTCCGATAATGGTCGAGCGAGGCTCGGAGGTGCTTGTCGTCTCCATTCTGCTCGAGCTGGGGCAGGAGAGCCCGGAGGGTCGTCTTGGTGTCCCCCACGAAACCGTGGTCGACCTTGGTGCGCCGGCCGAGCTGCTCGCCGCGGAGGTCGATCTGCACGACGGTCGCGTCCGTGGGAAAGAACTGCTGGTACGGGAAGTCCGTCCCGATCATCAGCAAGAGGTCACAGTTCATCATGGCGTGATAGCCGGAGGAGAAGCCGAGCAGCCCGGTCATGCCCACGTCGAAAGGATTGTCGTACTCGATGAACTCCTTTCCGCGCATGGCATGCACGATGGGAGCGTTCAGCTTGCCCGCGAGCTGGATCAGCTCGGTATGGGCTCCCGCGCAGCCCGCACCTGCCAGGATGGTGACCTTCTGCGCCGCATTGAGAAGCTTGGCCAACACGAAGATCTCCTCGGGGGAAGGAGACACGCTGGGCCTGGGCGGGGGGAAATGCAGGCGCGGGTGATCCGCGAGGGCGTCGCGCAAGGCGATGTCTCCGGGCAGGGCGATGACCGACACGCCGCGCCGCGAGAGCGCCGTCTGGATGGCGATCTCCAGGACCCGGGGCATGTGCTCGGGCTGGGACACCAGCTCGCAATAGTGGCTGCACTGCGCGAAGAGGTGCTCCGGGCGGGTCTCCTGGAAGTATCCGCTGCCGATCTCGTGGCTGGGGATCTGCGCGGCGATGGCGAGGACGGGCACCCGGCTGCGGTGACAGTCGTAGAGGCCGTTGATCAGGTGCAGATTGCCGGGACCACAGCTGCCTGCGCAGACGGCCAGGCCTCCGGTGAGATGCGCGTCTGCGCCCGCGGCGAAGGCCGCCGTCTCCTCGTGCCTCACGTGCACCCACCGCACACGCTCCTGCCGGCGAATCGAATCGGTGATTCCGTTCAGGGAGTCGCCGGCTACGCCGTAGATCCTCTCGACTCCCTGGGCGACCAGAGTGTCGACGAGGAGATCCGCGATCGTCTTGGCCATGGCACCTCACGCTCCTTTTTTTCATGACGCAAAAGCCCGCCTTTCGGCGGTGGAGCTCGCGTTCGTTCTCATTGTAGTCCTGGCATCAACCGTCCGGGGCGCGCGGACGGGCCGGATCCGGTTGACGATGGCCTCCCCCCTGTGCCAGCGTGATGGCCCGTGAGAAAACAAGGCCGCCGTCCCCCTCTCGGGCGTGACGTGATGCTGTGCTTGCTCGCGTGGGCTGCGGGTATCGTCGACGCGGTCAGCTACCTGGGACTCGGCCGCGTGTTCACCGCGATGATGACGGGAAACACGGTGTTGCTCGCCCTGGCCATCGGACAGGGGGAGAGCATGGCCATCTTGCGCTCGGCCCTCGCCCTCGCCGGGTTCAGCGTGGGCGCGGCAACGGGGGCGTTCATCGTCTCGCGGGGGCGGTCACGAGACGAGTGGCCCCCGAGTGTCACAGCCGCCTTCGCCTTCGAGGCGCTCCTTCTCGCGGGATTCACGGCGGTGTGGCACGTGGCGGGGAGCACGCTCACCACCGGTACGACCAACCTGCTCATCATGCTCTCAGGTCTCGCCATGGGCGTCCAGGCCGCGGCGGTGCGCCATCTGGGGATTCCCGGGGTGGCAACGACGTATCTCACGGGCACGCTCACGAGCCTGATGGCCGAGCTGGTGGGCTGGGGGCGCGCGCTGGCAGGGGCGTCGCTGCGCGCGGCCTCGAGCGCCGAGAGGGCGATCGACGCGTCGGCGAGCCTGAAGTGGCCGCAGCGCATCGGGCTCCTCACCGGGATTTTCTTCGTCTACGCCCTGGGCGCGCTCGTGGGCGGCGCGCTGCACGCGCGCTCATCGACGCTGGTGGCCTGGCTGCCCTTCGCGGCGGTCGTCGTGGTCGTGGTGAACGGAGTGATGCGTCATCGACATGCCGGGCACGGCTCCCGAGGAGGAAGCTAGTCATGGCGCGGCCCGGGCGTTTCCGCGCGTGAGGTGTTTTCGGTCTGCCACAGCCTGACTCAACCGCCAAGGCATGCCCTTCACGGCTCCTCCCTATGGATATATACTTCAGCGATTGGCAAAGACGATGGAAACAGACTCCGCCCGCCCCCGGCAGACCGCAGACGCCCTTCAAGGCATGATTCTCGACGCCCGCCGGGTCGAGCTCGAGCTGGTGGAGGAGCTGACGGACGATCAGATGCTGGGGGCCAGACGGCATTTCGTGGAGCCACCGATCTGGGAGATCGGGCACGTCGGCTGGTTCCAGGAGTACTGGATCCTGCGTCACCTCGACGGCGCTTCTCCGCTTCTGTCGGGCTCGGACGGAATCTACGATTCGTTCAAAGTTTCCTACACACGCCGCTGGGACCATCGCTTCCCGTCTCGTCGGGCGACGCTTGCCTATATCGGGGATGTGCTTCGACGGAGCGTGGACCGGCTGGGCTCGCGCGAGCCGAGTCCCCAGGAGGCGTACTTCTACACGCTGGCCGCGCTGCACGAGGACATGCACGCGGAGAACCTGACCCTGATCCGGCAGACGCTGGGCTACCCCCGGCCCGCCCTGTCGAGCCTCGATCCGGTGTCGGCGGCACCCGTGATCGATCCGACGTACCAGCCTCGCGACGTCGAGGTGCGCGGCGGCGCGTTCATGCTTGGCGCCTCGCCCGACGAACCCTTCGTCTTCGACAACGAGAAGTGGGCGCATCCCGTGGAGGTGGCTCCCTTCCGGATCTCCTCCACGGCCGTGACGAACGCCGAGTACGAGGCCTTCGTCGACGACGGCGGCTACCGCCGGCGTGAGCTGTGGGGCCGCCGGGGCTGGGATTGGCGACGGCGCGAGCAGGCCGAGCATCCGCTGTTCTGGATCCGCGGGGATGACCTCCGCTGGCGCGAGTGCCGGTTCGGTCTTCCCGCTCTGCTCGAGTCGTGGCACCCCGTTGTCCACGTCAACTGGTACGAGGCCGAGGCGTACTGCCGCTGGGCCGGCCGCCGGCTTCCCAGCGAGGCGGAGTGGGAGATGGCCGCCACGCTCGATCCCGCCACGGGCGGCAAGCGACGCTTCCCGTGGGGCAACGAGCCGCCCACGCCCGAGCGGGCCAATCTCGACTACCGGGCGGGGGGAACCATCGACGTCCGCGCGCTGCCTGCTGGCGACAGCGCGGTCGGCTGCCGACAGATGATCGGCAACACGTGGGAGTGGGTGGCGGACACCTTCGAGCCGTATCCCGGGTACATCTGCGATCCCTACCAGGAGTATTCCCAGCCGTACTTCGGCCAGAAGAAGGTGCTCAAGGGCGGGGGCTGGACGACGCGCTCCCGCTTGATCCGGAGCACCTGGCGCAATTTTTACAAGCACCATCGCAGGAACATCTTCTCGGGGTTCAGAACCGCCGCGAGGTGAAGGGCCTCGGGGGCACGGAAGCCCTCGCCGGCCCACGAGCGGTGCGCGCGGCTATTTCCTCCGCCTCGCCGCGGCTTCCCGTCTGATAATGGCCGCCATGTCTCGTAGGCCACCGCGCGCAGTGACGCCCACGGCGAGCGCCCGCACCCGCGCCCCGGAGATCCGCGCCCTGTCGGGCATCCGCGGGATCCCCGTTCTGCTCATCGTGCTCTTCCACTATCACGAATGGAATGGGTACCCGTTCGAGTTCTGGTACGACGCCATCGCCGCGAAGGGCTATCTCTGGGTCGAGTTCTTCTTTGCGCTGAGCGGCTTCATTCTCTTCTACGTGTACGGGTCGCAGGGCGCCGAGCTCTTCAGGGCCAGGCCGCTGACCCGGTTTCTCGTCACGCGCCTGTCGCGCATCTATCCGCTGCAGCTGGCCACGCTGCTCGTCGTTCTCGGCATGCACGTCTGGGACAGGACGGCCGCTCCCGTCCGGCCAGGCGCGTCGATCTTCGACGTGGCGGGCAATCCAGAGATGACGGTGGGGACGTTCCTCAGCAACCTGGCCCTGATCCAGGCGTGGAACATCCACGACAAGTTGAGCTGGAACTCGCCAGCATGGTTCGTGAGCGTGGAAGCGTTCCTGTACCTGGCGTTTCCTGCCCTCCTCGCGCTAGCAGGCGCTCGGTTCGGCGGGCGGACGGTCGTGGTCGGCGCGGCGAGCGCGGCGCTGCTCGTCATCCTCGCGGTGACGTCCGGGATGGGCATGGACCTGGCCCATCGCAACGGCGTCCCGCGCGGTCTGGCGGATTTTGGCATCGGCCTTTTCCTCGGCGCGCTGTTCGTCGAGATCCGGAGGAGAGGCGCCCGCTGGAAGCCTCTATCGTCGAGCGTCCACACGCTTGTCCAAGTCGCGGTGGTGGCGGAGCTGGTCGCCGGCTTCTATTCGAGCGGGGCCCCGCGGACACCGCGCGATCTGATGATCGTGGTGCCCATGTACCTCCTGATCTTCCTGCTCGCCTTCGACCGAGGCCTGATTGCGGAGGCCTTGCGCGCGCGATGGCTCAGAAAGCTCGGAGAATGGTCATTCGCCATCTACATGGTCCAGTTCATCGTGCTGATCTTGCTGCCCTTCGCCGGCCTGCGGTCGATGCGCTGGGCGGAGGCAACCCTGGCCGTGCTCGGGGCGGCCGTCGCGGGTGGCGTCGCGCATCGGTTCATCGAGCGACCGGTGGGCGAGCTGATGCGCGAGCGGCTCCTGAGCGCCAGCGCGGCAAGCGTCACGACGGGTCACGCTCCTTCCAGCGGCGGCGCGGCCAGCCCGCTCGACCGTCGCCCCGCTCGGCGGCGGTAGATCATCCAGAGGACAAGGGCGGCGAGGGCGAGCGGGCTCAGCTGAGCGACGAGCACGGCGGCGGCGAGGGTGAGGCTGAACGCCGTGGACCAGCCCTCGGCGAAGGCCTGCTTCACCTGCTCCACGAAGCGTGGGAAGAGCCCGTCCGGGGGAGCGACGAGCGGAGCGCGAACGAGCGCGACCTGGATGGTGGCGAGGTCCGTGCGGGCCTTGAGGAAGCGCAGGCGTCCTGCCGTGCGCTCGATCTCCCCGCGCACGCGAGCCAGCTCGTTCTCGAGGCTCAGCAGATCCTGCACCTTCTGGGCCTTGCCCATGAAGCTCAGGAGCTGCCCTTCGTGGCGCTCGAGGTTGCGGATGCGCGCTTCGAGGTCGACGAACTCCTCGCTCACGTCCTGCCCGCCGATCTGGCGACCGGTCACGCGCCCGACGCCGTCGAGATCGCCCAGCACTCTCGCGAACTGCGCGGGCGGCACGTAGGCCGTGATGGTCGCCCGCGCCGTGCCTTTCTGGTCCACCTGGCTGTCCGTGGAGCTGATGAAGCCGCCGGCGGACTCGACCATGCCGGTGAGCCGGGACACGCCCTGGTCGACATCCGCGAGCTCCACGTGGAAGGCGGCGTGACGGATGATGCGT